>Ga0123352_10000153_pt1 | contig 81486 bp, 64 predicted proteins | sample TergutLab28metaG_FD_89700 | JGI IMG/M metagenome (GOLD analysis project Ga0123352, IMG submission 89700) | Labiotermes labralis P1 segment gut microbial communities from Petit-Saut dam, French Guiana - Lab288 P1 | ecosystem: Host-associated > Arthropoda: Insects > Digestive system > Gut ...
AAACTTTCCGGTGGCGATGCGTTTGCGGGACACATCCGTTCCCATACCGAACACGACGATTAAGCCACAGACGGCCGACGATACTTGGCGGGAGACTGCCCGGGAAAATAGGTGGCTGCCGGATTCTATTATTACTTAAAACGCACCTTTAGGCGCGGTGAATCCGAAGGCACGGTTTAGCTGTGCCGAAGAGAATCACTGACTGCGAATCTTTGGATTTGCAAACGATTTGCTCCACAAGTAAAGCTCGTTTAAAGTCGTGAGCGAATCTAACGAATTTAAATGAAATTATTAAGGGCCCATAGCTCAGCCGGTTAGAGCGCACGCCTGATAAGCGTGAGGTCGGTGGTTCGAGTCCACTTGGGCCCAGAGAAGAGCAATTAACAATTAATTTTAATTGTTAATTGATTTTCGGGGGTGTAGCTCAGCTGGGAGAGCACCTGCCTTGCAAGCAGGGGGTCAGCGGTTCGATTCCGCTCATCTCCATTCCACAAACTTTCCGGTGGCGATGCGTTTATGGGACACATCCGTTCCCATACCGAACACGACGATTAAGCCATAGACGGCCGACGATACTTGGCGGGAGACTGCCCGGGAAAATAGGTGGCTGCCGGATTTTTATTAATTATTTAATATGCGCCGTAAGGCGCGATTCATTCCATAAGTGAAGTTCGTTTAAAGCCGTGGCGCAAAACCGTAAGGGTTTAAACGAAATTATTTAGGGGGGAATTCCCGAGTGGCCAAAGGGGGCAGACTGTAAATCTGTTAGCAACGCTTTCGGAGGTTCGAATCCTTCTTCCCCCATTTTTGTTTTAAAAGTTTAGGCTCTAAGGAGGATATTAAATGTCACCTTTATATATTGCTTTATGTGTATTTTCAATTTTATTATGCATTGCACTGATTATTATGATTTTGCTGCAGAAAAAGGATGCCAGGCTTGGTGCTGGCATGGCTGGTATGTCAAGCGATAATTCGACTTATTGGGGTAAAAATAAAGGTCGCTCTTTAGAGGGCACTTTAGAGAGATATTCCAAAATAGGCGGTGCAGTGTTTATGGCACTTTCTATAATGATTTGCCTTATTAGATAGGAATGATATACTATTAACCCTTCCTGCTTTGAAACCGGAAGGGTTTTTTATATTATTGAGCTAAATTATGCAATAAGAGGAAGCGAGGGCTATATGAAGACCACCTTCAGAAACCATACATCGGAGCCTTTTCACACTGATGATTATCAAATGGTTCGCGAATTTTTAGTCCGTATAAATGATAAAAAACTTTATACACCGGAGTACTTATGGGGTGCTTGGGAGTGGATAGTGACCCATCGCGACCGCGACCATGATAATCTTGATAAAATTGGTTTGTGGGAGGATGGCGCAGGTAAGCTTGTTGCGTTTGCCACATATGAAACGATTTTGGGGCAAGTATTTCTTGTTGTGGATGAGACATATGCCAATCTAAAGCCAGATATGATAGCCTATGCGAAAAAAGCACTTTGTGATGATAAAGGAAACCTTCGTATTTGTTTGCCGGATGGGGACTATGAGTTTGCTCATGCTGCTAGGGCACAAGGCTTCCGTCCAACTCAAAAAACTGATATAATTTCTATACTAGATATAGAAAAAATAGGCTTTTATGCGCTGCCGGCTGGATTTTCTTTCATTAGTATGGCTGATGGCTGGAACTGGGAACAATATAACCGTGTTATGCGTAGAGGTTTTGGCGGTGAAGAAAATCCTGTTTGGGATGATGAAACAGCTCTTTATCGCAAAAGAATGCTTTCAAGCCCTATGATTAATCCGGAGTTGGTTGTGGCGGTAATGGCACCTGACGGCTCTTATGTATCTCATTGCGGCTTGTGGCATATAAAAGGGGAATTTTGCTGTTATGTTGAGCCGGTGGTGACTGACCCGGACTATCAAAAAATGGGTTTAGGGAAGGCTGCGGTTTTTGAGGCAGTAAGCCGTGCAGCCAAACTTGGAGCGTATCAAGCCGTAGTAGCTTCCAGCAGGCAGTTTTACTACAATATTGGATTTTACCCCATTAAATCAATTACATACTGGGAACTGGCAATGGAGCACAACCCGTTTTAGACAATTTTTCTATCACAAAACACTTGCTTCCCTCGTACCACTCTGAAAAATTGCTTCAACGTAAGCTTATGCACTGTTGCTAACTGATTTAAGAGATACCATGGGTAGGTGAATAAAATGGATGATTTTAAAAATATAATGGAGCAGAGAAAGCAAATGCTTCTCAAGTTTATAAAGGATGACGAGTATAAGCCTATGAAATCCTCTGATATTGCTTATATTCTACAGGTTGAGCCAAGTGATAGGAAATTTTTCGATCAAATACTTACTGATCTTGAAAAAGACGGCTCTCTTATGATTACAAAACGTGGTAAAGTCATGCCGGCGGAAGCCTTAAGCCTAATCCGCGGGACTTTTTCAGCTACGGAGCGTAATTTTGGCTTTGTTGTGCCTGAAAATAGTCAAGGGAGCGATATATTTATAGAATCCGCTGCTACAAACGGTGCTATGAATAAGGATACGGTTTTATGCCGCATAATCCATCCCGGAGGTGGCGGTAAACGTCCCGAAGGGGAGATTATTAAAATAGTAAAGCGTGGTATTAACTCTATTGTAGGTACGTTTATAAAAGAAGGGAGACTTCCGACCTCTCCGGTCAGAACCGGCTCTAAAGGGTCGTCCGCTAATGCGGGTCGGGTAAAACATTATTTCGTGCGCCCTGATGATAGAAAACTACGCCAAGATATATACATCCCTAAAAAAGAGGCAGGCAATTTTATAAGCGGCTCAAAAGTAGTGGTTAAGATAACCAAGCCATCTGACCGTGAAGGTAGAAACCCTGAAGGTAAAATTATCGAAGTTTTAGGGCATATTAATGAGCCGGGAGTGGATATTCTCTCTATTGTTAAGCAATTTGAAATACCTACGGAGTTTAGTGAAAAGGCTAAAAGCGAAGCCCTTGCTGCCCCCCAGACTGTAAGTGCTGCGGAAATGGAAGGGCGCCTTGATTTACGCCATTTACAAACGGTTACAATAGATTCAGACGATGCCCTTGACCTTGACGACGCCATTTCAATAGAGAAAATTGACATAGGATACCAACTTGGCGTCCATATTGCCGATGTTAACCATTATGTGAAAGAGGGCGGCATTTTGGATAGAGAAGCCCGTAGAAGAGGAACCAGTGTATATTTGGCTGACCGTGTTATTCCCATGCTTCCTAAGGAGCTTTCTAACGGCATATGTTCTCTAAACCCCCAGGAAGACAGGCTTACACTAAGCTGTATAATGGATATTGACGGTGAGGGCAATGTTGTCTCTCATAAAATAGCTGAAACTGTGATTTGGATAGATAAACGCTGCTCTTACGCGGGAGTTAGCGCAGTTTTGGATGAACATATTGAGATAGGCGAATACGCCGACTTTGTAGATATGTTTAAGCTCATGCAAGATTTGCAAAAAATACTTAAAAGCAAACGCAAAAAACGTGGTGCCATTGAATTTGACTTTCCCGAATGCAAGGTTAAGCTGGATGAAAATGGCAAGCCTATAGGGGTAGAATCACGAGTTAGAAATATAGCGTCTCAGATAATTGAAGAATTTATGTTAATATGCAACGAAACTGTTGCAGAGGAATACTTTTGGCTTGAAGCACCTTTTGTATACCGCTGCCACGAGGAGCCGGACAGCGAGAAAATAGAGAATTTGGCAGAATTTATCCGTCATTTTGGACTTTTTATAAAAGGCAAGTCAAATCATCCTAAAAATTTCCAGCAGCTGGTAGATGAGATTAAGGACAAACCTGAGGAGATGATAATATCCAAAGCACTTCTTCGGAGTTTGAAGCAGGCAAGGTATAGTGACGAGAATAATGGGCATTTCGGTCTGGCTTCAAAGTATTACTGTCATTTTACATCTCCTATTAGACGTTACCCTGATTTGCAGATTCATAGGATTATAAAAGACAATTTAAACGGCAGACTTGGGGATAAAGAAGAGCGGTATAAAAGGATTTTAGCAGATGTGGCTAAATTTTCCTCCATGGCCGAGCGAACTGCTGAAGAAGCCGAGCGGGAAGTTGAAAACCTTAAGAAAGTGGAGTTTATGTCTGGTAAGGAAGGGCAGGTATTTGACGGGATTATTAGCTCTGTCACTCGTTTTGGGATATTTGTAGAACTGCCTAATACCGTGGAGGGTCTTGTAAGTTATGGTCATATAGAAGATGATTATTATATCTATAACGAAAAGCTTATGGAGGCAAAAGGTGAGCAGTCAGGGAAAATTTATCGTCCTGGTCATAAAGTACGTGTGAGGCTTTTAAACGCTGATTTGCAAAATAGGCGGCTGGATTTTGTATTTAATGTATAAATTTCAAATTTCCCATAGAAATTGTTTGTCACTTATGTTATGATACCTTATAGTGAGTTAATCGATTTAAAGGGGTCTTAGCATGAAAAATACCAAACCATATGGGAATATAGATGGAGTATCTGAACTTTGCGATTCTTGCCTTCAAGATGAATTTGTGCATTTAACCGGGCGTACTTTAAAGTTTGTTGTTGATAATATGTCGCTTGCTTATGTATTTTTAGATAATGATGTGCGGTTGTTGAAATGTAATCAAGCTACTATAGATTTATTTGGTATAGACAAAGATAAGCTTGATAAAACCCAGTTGTTTTTAGATTTTTCGCCGGAGTATCAGCCTGATGGAGGATTATCCAGGGAAAAAGCTAATAAGCTTATAGCACAGGTACATAATGAAGGGAAAATAACTTTTGAATGGATACATATAAATGTATCAGGTGAGGAGATTCCTACAGAAACGGTTCTTACCAGAGTTAAATGGCAGGACGGTTTTGGATTGGTGGCATTTATACGCGATATGCGCGAAATAAATAAAATACAGGAGACGGAGCGGTCTACAATCCAAAGACTTATGGCAAGACTTATGGCAATGCTTGATTCGTCACCCTTAGCTTGTACTATAGTTGATGAAAACTTAAACGTACTGGATGTTACTCAGGAAATGGCTAATTTGCTGGGTTTGCCTGATAAAAAGGTATATCTGGAAAGGCAAATGGAACTTTCGCCTCAATATCAGCCTGATGGCAAGCTTTCATATGATAAAATGATAGAGAAGCTTAAGTCGGCATTTATAACCGGTAAAGAGCATTTTGAATGGATGTATAATACCCTTGATGGTACTATGGTGCCCTGTGAAGTTTTTCTTACCAGAGTTGAATTAGATGGGCATAATTTTATTACAGTGTATAGGCGTGATTTACGTGAGCTTAAAAGCACCATGGATTTAATGGAAAAATTGGAGGAGCTTGCCTTTTCAGATGCCCTTACTAAGCTCTCAACCAGGCATTATTTTTTGGATGCAGCCGAGCAGGAGTTACGAAAATGCATTGATGAAGGTCAGTCTTTTCATTTACTTATGATTGATATTGACTTTTTTAAGCGCATTAATGATACATATGGTCATCCTGTAGGTGATGAAGTGTTAAAGATATTATCAGCGCGTATGCGTAGAGCTACAAAGCGCAATACTTTAATTGCAAGATATGGCGGGGAAGAATTTATTGTTATGCTCTCACGTATGGATATTAATATAGCCGAAAAGATTGCTTGGCGTATCCAACAAAGTGCTGAAGTTTATAAATTCGGCACCGAAGTTCATAAAATACCTGTTACGGTAAGCATCGGACTTGCATCTTGCAAAGGTCAGGGCGATACTCTTGCGGATATTATTAAAAGAGCAGACTATGCTATGTACGAGGCTAAAGCTTCAGGGAGAAATACGGTTAAACTATCGGTTAATTGTGATAAATAGAGGTACATTATGACTAAAGGAAAAGAAGGCATCAAAATACTGGCTCAAAATAAAAAAGCCTATCATGATTATTTCATAAATGAAACTTATCAGGCAGGTATAGAGCTTGTAGGGACGGAGGTTAAAAGCCTTCGTGCTGGTCGCTGCAATTTAAAAGACAGCTTTGTGCGTATAGAAGGGGGCGAAGCTTTTGTTTATGGTATGCATATAAGCCCCTACGAGCATGGGAATATATTTAACAAAGATCCTGTGCGAAAAAGGCGGCTTCTTCTCCATAAATTTGAAATAAAAAAATTGCAGGAAGCCTTGTCACAGGATGGGCTTACAATTGTACCTACACGGATATATCTTAAAGGGAGTCTTGTGAAGATTGATATAGCCGCAGCTAAGGGGAAGAAATTACATGACAAAAGGCACGCTATAGCGGAGAAAGATGTAAAAAGGGAAGCACAAAAGGAGTTTAAGATACGGAATTTGGGGTAGGGATGATGTTGTTAGCCTGTTGCCTGGTGAGTTTTATTGACATATTTTAGTAATAGCTTTATAATTTAGACAAGCAGACTGTGGGCGGTGTTTGGTCGGACTTCTGAAAGGAGGCGAGGCCGTATGTCTATGTTTAAATCGTTGTATCTGGTTCTTACTGTTGCGCTGGTAGCTTTAGCGTACTTGACATATAAAAACACACAAAAATAAGCCGCCCCGTGGCTGGAATGGCTTATTTTTGACTTAATCTCAATTTGATTTTAGTCTGGCTATACTGCCAAACAGTTTGACTAGAGAGGACGCGCAAACGTCCTCTTGCTTTATTTATATCCATTTTAACAAAGTTTAATTCTTTTGTCAAATACTTTCAGTTTGAACGTATAAAGCTAAGTAAAAAAATCCTTGGCACGTAAATGATATTATGAATTTGAGGAGGTGATGAACATTACTAGCCCTAAATTCAATTTAATACATTAAATATATATTATTGCTTAATAAGCAAGATTAGTTTCTACCCAAACACCCACATATACATAACAGCCATCATTTCACGTAAATAGTTTACAGGCAAAGTTCCCCGGGGGGTATGTGCGCCCAGGCGGTTAACTGTAAGCCCTATATCCTGCGCCGTTCTTACGGCACGGTAAATATGAAAATCGCTGGTAATTAGTACAGCACGAAAACCGTCAGGGAAATAGCTTTCCAGTATTTCTTTAGCGAATACAAGGTTTTCATATGTAGATGTGGACATATCCTCCTGTATTATACTTTCAAGGGGCACGCCGCGGGCGGTTAAAAATCTTTCCATGGCTTCTGCTTCGGTAATTTCCCGCCCTGCTCCAAGCCCGCCGCAAACAATGATAAGGGCATTAGGGTTTCTGTCAAAATACTCAATTGCTGAGATTAGACGCCTGGCCAAATGCGGACTAACCTCATTATCAGCGCGAAGCCCCGCACCTAAGACGATAATTACATCCTCTGTATAATCTACATTGCTGGTTTTTCCGTATGCTGCTAAGAAAACAATGAAAATAACGGCAGCTAAGCAGACGGAACCTGATAATATATGGATTTTATTGGAAATTTTATTAAAAAACATGCCGTAAAGTATAAATACTATTGAAACAGTGGTTTGTAAATAGTAGCCTAAATGGAGATTAGGCACCATAAAAGTTAAGATGATAACATTTAACAAAGATATGCAGCCCATTAGTAATAGGATTGCTCTTATTATAGTTTTTTTCATTGTTTTTTGGCTCCTTATCTGTTTATATGTACAATTTTAACATATAAATGGAGCTTTTCTCCTGAATTTAAAATTAACAATCTATGAACATAGCGTAAGAATTGAGATTAAGAACCTGTGGTCAATAATGACGATAACCGCAGGCTCTAAAATTTAAACCCCTTAAGGGCATCTGCGATTTTCGAGTTAGCCCCTTCTTTTTCCTCTGCGTTTATCTTCTTTAAGTACTTATCTACATCTCGCTTATTAAGCTTTCCGGCGTTTTCAGCTTCTTTGCGCCGCTCAAAAGCTGACATTTTTTCCCTAAAACCGCAAACACAGGAAAACTGCCGCCCATCTCCTTCACCTCGTAACTCCATCCGTTTATGACACTCAGGACAGCGGGCATTGGTATTAATGGAAAGGGATTTTCTATAGCCGCAATCCCTATCCTGACAAACCAGCATTTTACCTTTTTTACCGGCTACTTCTAAAAGAAGCTTGTCGCAATCAGGGCATTTTTTTCCCGTAATATTATCGTGTTTGAAAATAGCCTCAGAACCTTTTATTTCAATAATAATCTTTCTGGTATACTCTTCAATACCTGTGAGAAAATCATCCTTTTTAAGCTTACCTTTAGCGATATTTGTAAGCTTTTGCTCCCAAATTGCAGTCAAATCAGGTGAACATAAGTCCTTAGGGGCAAGCTTTAGCACCTGCCTGCCTTTACTGGTGGTAAATATATGATTGCCACGTTTTTCTATATAAAAAGACGCAAATAATTTTTCAATAATATCTGCACGGGTGGCAACTGTGCCAAGCCCGCCTGTTTCACCTAAAGTTTTAGCGTACTCCCCGGAGGCGTAGGCTTTAGGGTTTTCCATTGCGTAAACTAAAGTACCTTCGGTAAAATACGGCGGCGGCGAAGTTTGTCCTTTTACGGAACTTTGGCGGCTTACACTAAGCTCCTGCCCTACCTTAAACTCAGGCAAAAGCTGCTCTTTTACATCATCTACATTGTCATTTTCTATTTTAAGCCCATAAACTTCCTTAAATCCGGCATTTATCACGGTTTTACCTTTTGCTATAAATTTGTGGGAGGCGCACTCAGCGGATATATTTATAGCATCATACTCAAAAGGCGGCATAAGGCATGCCAGAAACCGCTTTATAACCATTGAGTATATTTTCATCTCGTTATCAGTTAAGGCAGAGGGCTCCACCGCCTCCTCCGTTGGGATTATAGCGTGATGGTCTGATACCTTAGAGTTATCTACAAAGGTTGCAGCCGGTTTTACTCCTTTGGCTAAAATATCCACTGCAAACTTTTTAAAAACCCCAAATCTTACTGCTTTAAGCCTATCGGAAAGGGTAGGGGCAATATCAGTGGAAATATACATAGAGTCCGTCCGAGGATAAGTCAATACTTTATGACGTTCGTACAAAGATTGTGCAATATCCAATGTCTGCTTTGGGGAAAAATTATAAAGTCTGTTAGCGTCTCTTTGTAAAAGGGTTAAATCATAAAGTCCCCGCTCAGTTTCTTTAACACGCTTCTTTTGCACTTCTTTGATTTTTGCGTTACTCCCTTTGATATCTGCAAGTATTTTGTCCGCCTCGTCCTTATCAAATATTCTATGAGTACCGCTTTTTTTATCCTGCCAAATAAACTCTGTACTTCCGGAGCTAAATTTCACTGTATAAAAATCCTTTGGTCTAAAAGCCCTAACTTCATCCTCTTTTTTTGCCACCATTGCAAGGGTCGGCGTTTGCACCCGGCCACAGGAAAGCTGAGCATTATGTTTTGTAGTCAGGGCACGGGTGGCGTTAATCCCTACAAGCCAGTCAGACATAGCCCTTGCAACGGCTGAATGATAGAGGGGTATATAAGCCTTACCATCTTTTAAGTTTTTGAAGCCGTCTAAAATGGCACGGTCGGTAACGGAAGATATCCAAAGCCTTCTTACAGGCTTTTTACTACCTGCAAGCTCAAGTATCCAGCGTGCCACAAGCTCCCCTTCACGACCGGCATCAGTGGCGATTATTATATCTTTCACATCTTTTCTATGAATTAAATCTTTGATGGTTTTGTATTGATATGCCGTTTTAGGCATTACCGTAAGCTCAGCCTTTTTAGGGATTATAGGCAGATGGTTAAGATCCCAGGTTTTATATTTTTTGTCATATCCCTCCGGGTCTTTTAAGCTTACAAGATGCCCCATAGCCCAAGTGATTATATAGGCACTGCCCTCCATATATCCCTTACTGTTCCCGCCGCATTTTAAGACTTTTGCCATATCTCTAGCCACAGAGGGCTTTTCCGCGATTACTAAAGATTTCATAATTTTCTCCTTAAATAGCATAATTTAGTATAATAACTGTATTATACCAAATTTGTTTGTTATAATATATAGTGGCAACAGTGCATAACTTAAGTTGAAGCAATTTTTTAGAGCGGTACGAGGGTAAGCGAGTGTTTTGCGGCTATGATTTTTCCATGGTCTTTGGAAAAGGGAGACTTCCGGCTAAAGCCGGAACCGAGCCTCGAGAATCCATACATTTTGCTTACAAAATGTATGGATTTCGTGATAAAAAAATTACCTGAAACTAGTTATGCACCATTGCCGAGTGAAAAGTTCGGCAAGAGGAGGTAAAATATGTTAGACATAGCCATCATAGGAGCAGGACCTGCCGGTCTTTCGGCTGGGATAAATGCTATTGCAAGAGGGCGAGAAGCGGCGGTTTTTGGCAGAGGAGTAGAAAGCAGCTTTTTATACAAAGCTGAGAAAGTTGACAACCATCTTGGTCTTCCCGGTTTGTCAGGCAGTGAGATGCTTGATAAGTTTTATAATCATGCAAAGAGCTTAGGCGTAGATATAAGAAATGGTCGTGTTCTTCAAATACTTCCTATGGGGGATTATTTTTCGATTAATTTCGACAATATGATAGAGAACTCTCGAACTATAATACTTGCCACAGGCATAGTAAAAGGTGATAAAATAGAAGGTGAAGAAGAGTTTCTGGGAAAAGGGGTAAGCTACTGCGCTACTTGCGATGGTATGCTCTATCGCGGGAAAGAGGTGGCTGTTGTCGGCAACTCGGAGGAAGCAATGGAAGATGCCGAGTTTCTTTCGAAAATAGCCGCTAAAGTACATTTGGTAAAATCCAAGCCCATCCGTGTTACAGGTGAGCAATTTGTGACGGCAATAGAAACTAAAGAAGGGATTATCCCTTGCCAAGGAGTGTTTTTTATTAAAGAAACTATGCCTTTTGACAGCCTAATTGCAGGGATAGAGCTTGACGGCGGTCTTGTTAAAGTTGATAGGCTGCAGCAAACAAATATCCCTGGCGTATTTGCGGCGGGAGACTGTACCGGATGGCCTTATCAGCTTTCTAAAGCTGTTGGAGAGGGGCTGGTGGCGGCGCAGCAGGCAGACAGGTATATTAGCAAGGAGAACAAATGAGCAGTTTCATATTAAAAATTGCAGCACTTTCCACTATGATAATAGACCATATAGGTTTTGCGTTTATAATTTCTTCATTTCGGTATATAGGCAGGATAGCTTTCCCTTTGTATGCATTTTTGATAGGTGAAGGGTGCAGGCATACGAGCAATATAAAGAGATATTTAGGCAGATTACTCGTTTTTGCTTTTATATCAGAAATACCCTTTGACCTTCTTAGAAGTACAAGGGGTGGAGTACCTATAAAGTCTTTTACGGATATTATTGATATGTCAGCACAAAATGTATTTTTCACTTTATTTTTTGGGGCGTTAAGTATAGCTGTATATTTGCATGTGAAAAAAGCAAAGGGGGAGTCTTTTGCTTTAATCATAGGGCTGTCTGCGATGATTATTTGCGCTTATCTTGCGGACTTTATACGGGCTGACTATGGCTTTATGGGTGTGATAATAATAGCCTTACCGGCTATTGCCGCCGAGTCTTGCCCTCTCAAGGACTGGAAGAAGTTTATAAATATAGCAGTTATTGCTATTTGTTTATTGTTTATATACAATGTAGATTGGCAATTAGGTTTTTTACTTGCTTCTTTTGTCAGTTTGATTTTTATATTAATATATAATGGGAGAAAAGGTATGCCTGTTAAATGGGCTTTTTATCTGACCTATCCGCTACATATGGCAATATTGTTTTTAATATGGTTTTATTTGGGAAATATTTAAGAACATAGATTCTTGGAAAAAGGCTCTCACTGACTAGGAGGTAGGAGGCGCGCTAATGAGAAGAATAAATTGGTCTTTGGTTTTTTGGATAGGTTTGGTTGCAATAATGTTTATTAGGGTATTTTATTTTGGATTTAGCTATTTTAATTATTTAGATGATAATAATACCTACGGCGTTTTTTTTAGGCGCAACGGGGATATTTGGAATGATATAATAATGTGGTATGGTCTATATACTTTCCGCCCTATAGCTTTCTTTAGTGATGCTTATATAACTCAATGGTTTTGGCCCCGTATGGAACTTGTACTTTTGTTTTATACAGCGATGAGTTTTATAACTATGGTGTTATTCAAAGAAGTTCTTCGAAAATCGGGCATGGGCTTTGGAGTGGCAGGGCTTATAGTGTGCGTATTGGTACCTTTAAATATTGAGGCAGTTTATTGGATAGGTGCCTCTACCAGATTTGTGCCGGGTATGTTTTTTTCTATACTTTCATGTTATGTACTTGTAAGATTTTTAGATAGAGATTATAATCGTAAAAATTTGATGCTTTTTCTATATTTCATATTTAATATAATAGCAACAGGCTTTTATGAGCAGATAATAGTTTTTAATTTTGTATTTACATTGATAATTATTGCCCTTAATTTCAGAAAACTTGAATATGACAGAACTACAATAGTCGCAGCACCTTTCGTATCTTTAGTTGCCATATGCGCTTATTATATCGCTTTTTGGAATCATGGGACAAGGCTTGCCGACCGCGGCGCAATGGTATCCGAGGGGTATATATCTCATTTTATAGGGACTGGCGGAAGTATATGGAGGCTTTTGACTACCCACAATTTTAATATGATAGGGACAGGCTTTTTTGGCTTTTTTGATATTGCAATAAATTTATTGCAAGTACTGGCACTTGCTTTTGCATTAATATTTGCCTTATTGTGCGGCTGGAGGCTGTTTAGTGAAGAGCCCTCCGACAATATGCCATTTATCAAAATTTTAGGGGGAATTATATTGGCAATAGCTCCTTTCGCTCCTTTTTTCCTACTTGAAAATAATTTTATGGCTTTTAGAAATGTATATCCGTCAGTTTTTGGTATAGCTATGGTTATTGACGGGATTTCGGAAATTATTACAAGGACAAGACTTGGGCGCATGATTGCCGGATTTGGGGCAGCTATTGCTTGCTTAGTATTTTTTCTTGCCAGTATAACGGAAATTAATAATTACCGTTTAATAGAAATTGATGACCATATAATAGCCCAAAATTTTTTAGCTGAATTTAGTCAAACCGGATTTGATGACCAAGGGCAAATTATTGTTTTTAATACCAGGCATAGATTTACAGATACGTCGAGAGAAGGATTTGAAAATATATCTTCCAGTGATTGGGCGTTTTTGGGCAAACTTAATGCCCATTCGGAAGAGTTTTACTTTGCCTCAGTGCTTCCGATTGTGGAGGCAGGAGGTTTTAATATGGATATATTAACTGACGAGGTTCTCCTACTTGGCATGGATGAGTATATGAATGTGATTCAGCTTAATTTAAGGCAAGATAGGCAGATTTACGACCGCCTTGGAAGGGCTTTTGGGCAATTACTTCCATATGAGGATAGGTATATTTTTGAAAAATTTAATTAAATTTGTATTGTACTATATAAAAGCCGCCTAAGCAAAGTACTTAGGTGGCTTTTATGATATTTATAGCAAAATGAATCCAAAAAAACAACGAAAACTTGTTGTTTTTTGGATTACAGCGTCGTCAGAACCGCCGGAATACCTATGGATATTTCGGGAACCTGTCTCCTTGTCCTGCTAAAAAATCACTGTGTTTTTGTGTTGTTGTTTCGGAATCATTTCACTAATATAATGAATAAATTCCAAGTATTTTGGTAAATATTATAATGCTCCCCTAGACAGCATTAAAGAGGCGCGAAAGCATCATATGAGGCAGAGTTTTTTATGAATATTTTATGAATAAAATGCCTCTAATGGTAAAATACTATATCCAGCAAGCTTTTTAGGTTTTAGGTTTGTTGGCGGCATCCTTGATAAAATGCTGTACTGATTTGGAGGAAATTCGACAACATAAGGAGGAGTTATTTTGAAAGCGACAGGAATTGTCAGGAGAATAGATGACCTTGGCAGAGTAGTAATACCCAAGGAAATAAGACGAACTTTGAGGATTAGAGAGGGCGACCCCTTAGAGATATTTACAGACAGAGAAGGTGAGATAATACTTAAAAAGTATTCACCTATAGGTGAGCTTGGCGCATTTGCAAAGGAATATGCCGAGAGCTTGGCTCAGTCTTGCGGTCATATTACATGTATAGTAGATAAAGATCATATAGTTGCTGTTTCAGGGGCTTCTAAGAAGGAGTTTATGGACAAAAACATATCCTCCGGTCTTGAGCGTGTCATAAATAATAGAGTCACAGTTATACACACCCGTAATGACCCTGAGTTTGTACCTGTCCTTGATGATGATAATACAAGTTTATATAAAAATCAGCTTATTACACCTATTATTTCGGAGGGTGATGTAATTGGTGCGATTGTTATGTTATCGGCTGATAAAACAATGGGTGAAGTAGAGAGTAAATTAGCACAAACCGCCGCCGGATTTTTAGGTAAGCAAATGGAGCAGTAAATATTTGGAAAAATTTATGTTAAACTGAAATCTATATAAAATAGAGAAAGCGCAAATAGTCAGGTCTATTATACTGCCGATTATTGCGCTTTTTTGGTTTGCGAAGAATGTTTGCTTGTGGTATAATATGCACATAAAGAAAAACGCTGAACAAAGTGAAGCGTTTATTCCATGATTGTGCAACGAGACTTTTTAAAGAAAAGTCGAGTCAAAAATGCCGCCTAACTATAAAGTCACATAACGAGGTATATTGAATGAATACAAATATGCTGCTTTATCAAGCCCTTGCCGCAGTTGTTACTATAACAGTCCACGAATTTGTAAAAGCATTTATAAGCCACTCTCTTGGAGACCCCCTACCTAAGAGAGATAAAAGAGTTACCCCAAACCCTCTAAAGCATATTGAGCCTATTGGCTTTATAATCATGGTAGCTTTGGGATTTGGCTGGGGGAAACCGGTGGAAACCGCGTCCATATATTATAAAAACAAACGTAATGGAACATTGCTGACTTATACGATACCATCTGTAGTTAATTTGCTTTTGGGTATAATCATGTATGCTTTATTGATTATAACAAGTGGTACCTCCAGGCATTTAGAGCTTTTTTTCTTAAATGCGGCTCTTTTTAATATACGTCACGCTTTTTTTAATATTGTGCCGGTTTATCCTTTAGACGGCGCAAAGGTGTTATCTGTACTTAGAGATCCTAATTTTGTAATAACTATGGCAAACAGGCAGATGTTTTACCAGCTTGCCTTAGTACTTTTTATAGTATGGGGCATAGTCGGCAGGATAATTGATCCTATAGCTTTTTCCATTTTCTCCTTTGTGGGGAGAATTTTAGCAGGATTTTAAGCTATGGTTGATATAAGTGTTAAGCTGGACGCATATGAAGGTCCTATCGGTCTTTTATATAGCCTTATTGAGAAAAATGAAATAGATATATATGATATACCTATAGCCCAAATTGCGGATCAATATATGGAGATAGTGAGTACTCTTCCGCCAGATATGGAGTCTTTGAGCTTATTTCTGGTAATGGCGGCAACTTTACTTGAAATTAAGGCTAAAATGCTGCTGCCCTCAAAAAAATCAGATGAAGAAGATATAGACCCTAGGGAAGAGTTGGTTCGCAGGCTTTTGGAATATAAGAAATTTAAAGAAATAAGTGAAATTTTGCAATCTAAAAGCTCAGGCTACTATACGGTTGTTTATAAGGAGCAAGATAAAACTGTGAAGGATATTCTAGCTCTTCCTGAACAGGAGATAGACAAGCTTTTAGAAGGTGTTGATATAGCGGCACTTTTTGCTGTTTTTACGGATGTACTAAATCGTAGGGAGCTTAAAGTTGATAAGATAAGAGCGTCTTTTAACTCTGTAAAAAAAGATGAATTTACTATAGAAAAAAAGATAGCTCATTTAAAAAGTGTACTAAAATTCCGTAAAAGCCTTAGGTTTAGTGAGCTTTTTAGTGAAAATTCCGATAAGCCGGAAATAGTTGTTACATTTTTAGCCCTTTTAGAACTTATTAAGCAAAAAGAAGTAGAAGTTAAGCAAGTCGGTGTGTTTAAGGAAATTGTTATAGAGACAAAAGAGTCCGGATTATAGGTGAGAAAATGAACATAGATAAGTACGAAAATGCTTTGGAAGCGATTTTATTTGCCTCAGGCGAAAGTGTGGAACTGTCTAAGCTGGCTTATTGCTTGGAGCTTGATGAAAGAGACATAAAGCCCATAATAACAAATTTAATTGATAAATATGAAAATGAAAACAGGGGCATTAAAATAATACAAATAAACGATGCTTACCAAATGTGTACCAATGAGGATTACTTTGAATTTGTAAGCCGCCTAATAAAAGCACCTGCTAAAAAGCAGCTGTCCCCGGCACTTTTGGAGACCTTGGCAATAATTGCCTACAAGCAGCCTGTTACTAAGGCTATGATTGAGGAAATAAGAGGGGTTGACGCATATCACGCGGTTAATAAGCTTATGGAGTTTAAGCTTATATGTGAGTCAGGTCGCCTTGACGCCCCCGGAAAGCCTTTGCTATTTTCCACTTCGGAGGAATTTCTTAAATACTTTGGGCTTAAAAATTTAAGGGAGCTGCCTAATTTGCCGGATATTTCTCTGGAGGATTTAGAAGGGGAATACCCAGAGGGGATTTATTAAATTAATTTATTTCCGACCATCCAAAAATTATTTCTTGGATGGTTTCTTCGTCTATTGAAAAGCTGTGCAAGTTTCATTAACTAATCTATACAGCTCTTTGAATAAGCGTACGAATGGAAAGTAACAGCGGCACTCCATAAAATACAATGTATTAAAATTTACTCTCTTTAAAAATTCCAAGATGCTCCGTTATATATGGCTGTTTAACATAAGAAAAACATTGACGTATTTATGCATTGATGTTATCCTTATGGTTGTACAAAACCTATTATAATTAAGGAGGAGTTTTCTTGAAATTATTTAAAAAATCCGTATCATTATTATTAGCACTTGTACTTTCTTTAGGATTAACTATGACAGTGTCGGCACAATCTGCCGGAGACGGTTCGCTTTTGCCCCTTCGCTACTTATTTGAAGCATTAGGCGGAGAAAATATTTACTGGGATCAGTCAGAGCGTATGGTAATCCTTACCCATGGCGGTACTGAAGCCAGATTATGGCTTGACAACAGCTTGTTCCAAATAAATGATACAGAAGGTCAGCTTGAAAACCCTGCTGTACTTCGCAACGACCGCACTCATGTACCTCTTTCGTTTATAGAGTCGGTACTTGATGTGGCTTCTCATTTAGATAATGCCAGTATGTCAGTATTTGTAGCCGATGAGGCTGATCTCGACACTATTGCCGAGTTAATGAGTGCCCTTAACGCTTCGGATCATCCAGCGATGTCAGCTGTTTTATCCAGCAATATGCAAGTTTTAATAGATGTTGATGGTTTCTCTGAAACTTCGGATGTACAAATACACGGCACACTTAAAATTGACCCTGCTAACAGATTCCAACATGTTTACATGACTACCAGCATGTTAGGCATGGACATGGTTTCGGAAGTTTTTGACGATGGCGATTTTATGTATGTTGTAGTTGATGGCATGGTTTTACGTATGATGTCAGCTTTTGAGCTTTCTGATAATCTTGTATCCCAGTATATGCCAATCGGTCAAGATATCGGGCTTAGCTACTACGGGCTCCAGCTTGCGGAAGGTGATGATGCCCTCACTATTTCAGGAGTTATGATAATCCCTGAAGAATACTTCAATGAATTTTTTGCTTCTCTTAGTGATTTTGGAGATTTTATCCCTGGTATAGAAGATATCGACATGGACATAAGGTTTAACGCTCCTATCGGTTTTTCTGTTGTTTTTGACAGAGAAAGCAGTCTTATGACTTCTATGGAAATACATTATGATATGGAAATTACCATGACGGTAGAAGGCGAAACAGTGTTCATGCATATGGTATATACTATTATCATGTCTAATATTGTATATGGAGCTGAATTTGACACTGTTGTACCTGTTGAAATAATTGAGGCTGCTATACCATTTGATACTCTTGTGTTTTAATCTATAAACTAAAAGAAGGGGTTGACGTTTTTTACGTCAACCCCTTTTTATAGCTTTTATAGCTTTATGGCTAGATTGTTATTTCTCCTCCTCTATATATTCATAGCTTGCATAAGGGCTTGGGGCATCTATTAAAAGCTTCCCCTTATGCTCAAATTTAAACCACGCCATACATGACGGCGTTTCATAAATTTTACGGCTCATTACACCGTTTTGAGGGGCTGGTAATGCATGAGCTTTGCCCTTTGAGTTTATTTCTATAGTCAAACGACTGTCCCATTGTTTAATTTCAAGGATTTTTTTAGTACGGTTTATAATTTTCGCGCCTAAATAGGTAGCAAGTCTATAAGGTATACCATCAATTTGTATAACACAAATAGTTCCCCAAAAGCTCCCGCCCATAAAAGGGATTTTTGCAGCCGCAGCCATTATGCTAATATCTCTATCAACATAGCCCGGAAAATCGCTGCTTTGAACCCATGTATACTTCTCAGGAAAAGATTTGCCTGAGTCTCCTTCAATAAACCCTTTTCCTCCTGTAAAATCAATGGTTTCCCCATTAAGGTTGAAGGCGCCATATAAATCGTGGCTCATACTAAGGACATCATGCTTGCAGGGCATAGGCAGCAGATTAAAAGGCCCCATAATATGATATTTAAGAGGGGTGATATTGGCGTATCTATACCTGATTTTGCCTGAAAGCCTGAAGTCAGGAGTCTTAATATTTATAGAAACTCCATCAAGACCAAATTTATTATCCCCTATTATAACAGGAGAAAGCCGCCTATACTGCGCTTTAGTAAAAAGTGCGTTATAAGCTTTGTCCTGTGTAACAACTTGTATAAATGCCCCGTCATCACAAAGCCCGGGTATCAGAGCCAAAGTGTTTTCATTTTTTTGGTGTTTAAAGTACCATCCTTCAAAAAACCCCAAGCTTAATCCCACCTTAATATGGTAATATAAGCTTATTATTCCATTATTTCACTATTCAATACATCCCAATTTCACTACTTAGGGCAAACGTATGAAAAGTTTGCCCTTTGCCGAAATCAGGATTCCGGCGAGGAACTTTTGCGATTTGCCGGAAGTGAACTTTCGTCAAATCGATTAAAATCTGCGATGCAAATTACAAATCTTAGCAATTATTTTTTCATGTATTTGCTCTGTTCCACTACTCGCCTAATTTGTGAATCATAATATCCGGCGTAGTTGAAAACAAGGTTTTGTAAACAAAATCAAACTTAGTTCTATCACCGCTTATGAAAAATTTATGCTCCGGCGGGGAGGTTTCTTTGCGCTCCATATTAAGCATTGCCAAAGTCTGTGCCAGAGTGCGGGTTGTCCCTTGTGCAGGGTCAATAATATATACTTTGCCTTCAGTAACAGTCTCCACCTCAGGGCGGAGGAAAGGGTAATGGGTACATCCCAATATCAATGTATCGATATTATGAGTAAGAAGCTCATTAGCATATTTGCGAACCTCATTAAGAGCCTCCTCACTACCCATTTTTCCATCTTCAATAATAGGCACTAAACTTGGACAAGGGATAGAATGAAAAGCTTGCTTGCCCCCTACTTTTTCAAACAAACGCTCATAGGCTCCCGAATTAACTGTAGCGGCAGTTGCCATAAGCCCAACGGCGGATTTTGAGTATTTTGCCGCTTCCTGACATGCAGGCTCGATTACTCCAATAACTGGCATTTTGAAATTTTTAACAATTTCATCATAGCTTGCCGCAACAATGGAGTTACAGGCAATAACAAGGGCTTTGACATTTTGGCTTTCCAAAAATTCGCATATCTGCATAGTAAAAACTGTAATTTCGCTAAGATCTCTGGAGCCGTAAGGGGCACGAAATGTATCACCGAAATAGGTTATCTCCTCATTTGGAAGCTGTGCAAAAATCTCCTTTGCCACTGTAAGCCCGCCAACACCGGAGTCGAATACTCCAATAGGTCTGTTATCCATAAATTACCTCCCTATTTTAAATTAAAATTAATATGAATACAGTATAGCATTATTTCATAAAAATTGTAATTCAAAATTTTTCTTACAATCTTGTTTCTTTTTGCTAAAAGAAGATAAAAATATTTGCCATTTTTTAGAAAATGTAGTATGCTATAAGTGGAGTAATTTATAAATTTAAAATAAATATTTAAGGAGGCGTTATTATGAGTATGGCTATTAATTCTGTTAATAGGACGCCTAATATGTTTCCGGCTAATAACACCCAAAACAACCGTCCTGCTGAACGTTTAGCATCAGGCAGGCGTATTAACTCTGCTGCTGATGATGCGGCTGGGCTTGCTATATCGGAAGGGCTTCAGGCGATTATAAGAGGGCTTAATCAAGGTACTGACAATTCCAGAGATATGCAAAACCTATTAAGAACCGCTGAAGGTGGCATGGATACTGTTTCTGACAGCCTTGTTAGAATTAGGGAACTTAGTGTGCAAGCCGGGAATGGAATTTTTACACAGCAAGATCGTGCTGTTTTACAAAATGAAGTTGACCAGCTTCTAAGTCAAATTGACAGGACTGCTTCATCCGCTCAATTTAACAACCGTAACCTTTTGGATGGAACCGCACAAGATCTGCATACAGCATCTTATGCGGACGGTGGTGGTATGAGTGTTTCAATATCCAGTTTTTCCACGGCTTCTCTTGGTGTAGCCGGCTTTAATTTAACAGGTAATTTTGACTTAAGTATCCTTGACAATGCCATAAGTCAGGTAAATGAGGCACGCTCTATAGTTGGTGCCTCTACAAACAGGCTGGATTATACTATTAACACCACTCAAATAACTTCCGAGAACTTATCTGCCGCAAATAGTAGAATAGCCGATGCCGATATGGCAAGAGAATCTATTAATTTCAATATCAACAGGGTATTAGAACAGTATAGAATCTTTTCCGCAAGAAGTCATATGGCTAGACAAGGCAATTTAGTTAATCTTCTATTGTAATTATGGTTGGGGCTATTAAGCTTAGGGGTTGTACCCCTTACAAACTTGAGTATAGCAGAAGTTTTTTAACAAAAAATTCCGGTAGGTATGAATCTCCTTATGGGGCTATTTACTCCCACCCCTTTGAGAGTGCAATTACTGTGAACATTTCCAATCATTACATAGATAAGCCCTATAAAATTGGCAGGCTATTAAGTCAATATCATTTTTACACAAATTACAAGAAAAAACCTTTGATTCAGATTAATCTTAATATGATATTTTAAAAGGATTGCCTTAGCCAATCCTTTTTTTATTTCCTGCGGCAAGCATCTTTTAAGCGTCGCAGACCTAAAATCCGCAAGCTTTGCTTGCAAGCGATTCATTCATACAGGAGCCTCATTAAAAGCCTTAGTGCTATGTACTAAGGCTTTTAATGACTTACTCCCATATAAACAAACACCCATTCAAATATAAGCCCTGCCGCAAACCACACAGGGGCATAATCCAGTCTTATTACCCCATGTACACTGTAGCGGCAGTTTGTATAATCCCAAGGGCATAAATCAGCACGCTTCAAAAACCCTCCTGTTATATATTCTCCTATAAATATGCATAGGGTATATACTGCTCCTCTAAACACTATAGGATAATGCTGTATCAAAAGATACACAGGCTCCAAAAATACCACCATTCCATAAATAAAAAACATCCAAATAGAGGTATTGGCTCTAAGTTTATAATCTTTATTAACGAGTGAGCACAGACCTGTCCAAAAAACCTCCATCAGGCACCCAAGGTTTCCGTATAATATAAATCGTATTATCATAAAACTATTATCTGCTAAAAGCCTAAGCTCATATACAGTAAAAAATTAGTCGATTTTATCTTATTGCTTATCACTCTTCCGGCGGTTGTTCGTTTAGATACTTTGTTAGGTCAATCAAATTACTTGTACTTGGCATACGGTTAAATATATCACTTCGGTTAATATGTTTTTCAAACTCATCAAGGCTTGATTTTATCAGAGTCAAACTTTCCTTACGGACTCTTATACTGCCGATGGTATTTCGCTCCAATGCGGCTATAAGCTGCTTAATATATTCCTTTGTATCATCGCGGCACTGTACATATAGGGCTTTTGCCTGCTCTAATAATCTATCAGCCTGCTCCTCGTGGGAAAGCTTCATACTTTTAATCTTTGTAATATATTTTTCAACTTCCTTATCTGATAGCTGAAGCCCATCTCCCGTCAACACAAGCTTATACTCCTCTTTCGAAGAGATAACCTTAACATGGACAATTAATATAGCGTTTATATCATAATAATAAGTAATTTCACAGCTTTCATGCTCTTTCATATTAAGGGGTATTTTAATATCCAGCCGCCCTAAAAAAAGATTGTCATCTGCATAAATTTCTTCCCCTTGGTTTACATTTATCCGCATACTACGCTGCCCTAAATGAAGTGTATACAGCCTGTCTGTCCGGCTTATAGGCAAAGTGGAATTGCGAGGTATCAAGGTATGGGATAGCTCTTTATTAGGGTTGTTTTCATTATGTACATTAGCATTTAAAGAAAATGGGCAAATATCGGCTAATACAACGTCCCGTACAGTATCGTTCCGCTCTTTTATGCCTACGTATACGCCAAGTCCCTTTGCTACAATTTCCTCCGGATTTTCACTTATTACAACAGGGACACGCAGCAAATTCTCCAAATACTCCACTACAACAGGCATATGACAGGAGCCGCCTACTAAAATACATCGATCTATATCTTTAAAGCCAAGTTTACTGTCATTAATAACTGATTGTATCGGTTTTTTAATTTTTGAAAAAATAGAGTCAGATATTTCATACAGTTTTTCGTTGGTAAGCAAATACTCAATTTTTTTAGCCCCTATATTGGCTTGTATAGGTACCTGTGACTCTTTTGTCAGCTCTATTTTGGCTTTTTCGGCTATGCTAAGTAGAACTTGCATATCTTGCAGCGACAGTTTTTCTATATCTATTTTCTTTTCTTTGCATATTTCTTGCACTATGGCACGGTCAAAGTCGGAGCCGCCTAAATAATTATTTCCTGAAATAGCGCAAATACTTATAACATTGTCAAAGGCTTCCACCACAGATACATCTAAAGTACCGCCGCCAAAGTCAAATACGATAAAAGTTTCTTCATCTTTGTCGCGGCAGGCAAGTGCCGCGGCTGAAGGCTCGTTAGTCAGCCTCTCCACTTTTATTCCCGCCAGCTGTCCGGCAAGTTTTGTGGCAGCGCGCTTTTTAGCATCAAAATAAGCCGGTACGCTTATAATGGCTTCAGTCACGGTCTCTCCCAAAAAATCTTGTGCATCCTCAATCAGCTTGCGTATTACAAAAGACGATAACTCCTCAGGCAAAAAACTCTTCTTGCCTAACTTAACCGCTTTTTTCGTACCCATATTCCGTTTAAATAAAGATGCCGCCGAATCCGGGCTAGTAATCAGCATATCTTTTGCCATTTTACCAACCACAATATTTCCATCCTTATCCACACCAACTGCAGAGGGGGTAAATATATCCCCATGCTTATTTGGTATCAATATACTTTCGCCATCTTTGTATACAGCAACTAAACTATTAGTTGTACCTAAATCAATACCTACAACAGCCATACACCTCTCCTTTTATAAGCTATACACTCCCCGATTCGTAAGTAAAGCCTCTTCCGTGTACGTCAGCAACTGTATCGGTAATCATAAACGCCTCTTTATCATATTTATCAACTACGGCAACTAATTGGCGATAATCTCTCATATGACAGGTTACCATCAGCATTTGCATTTCATTTTGTTTATAAGCACCCTTAGCAGGTATAATAGTAACACCCCGCCCTACATTATGCATAATCTCTTGGGATATTTCATTATGCATCTCGCTTATTATATACACCATTTTCTTTTTGTTAAGACCGCTCTCAAGGTAGGTCATAGTAGCGGAGGTAATGAAAATTGAAAATACCGCATAGAAGAAACTATCCACGCTAAATACCCACAAACACAAAATAACAACGATACCATCGGTTATAAATAGACCTACAGCTGTGTTTAAGTTGAAATATTTTTTAAATATCAATGGCGGAATAGCGGTACCACCGCTGGATGCCTTATTTGAGTACAAAACATGGACAGCTACACCAAATACAACACTGCCAACTACCATAGCAAGCATAGTATCCTGCACCAGAGTCATTCTTGGCACTATTCCCATAACAAAAGGCAGCATAGATGCGCCAATTACGGTATTTAGGAAAATTTCTTTCCCTAAAAAGATAAACGTAACCACAAGTATCCCTGCGTTAAATATCATAACAACCACAGAACGCTCAAAACCAAACATAGCCTCCAAGATTATGGCAAGACCTGTAATACCACCTGCCGCAATCTCATGGGGCCCTAAAAGCATATTTACCCCTACAGCTATAAGAAAAATAGCAAAAGTAATCCATAAAAGCCTTTTTAGAAAATTAATCATATTACACCTCGATAATATTTAAATTTATATTCCTTCATTTCTTGTATTAGTTTACTTTATTGTGGCGTAGTAGTAAATACTTATTCACGCTAGTTGTTTTGAGCTTATAAATGGCATTTTACTATACTATAAACTCATCCATTAATATATGCCCTTTTTCGATATAAACACCTGTTTTTGCGGCATTAATTTCATCAAACCCTGTGATTGAAGGATTATTGTTTGCCGGCGCATTTTTACGGTAATAAGCAAAAGGGACAGGGTCATCGGTATGCGTCATAATATCAAGGGGGGTAGGGTGGTCCGGCATAACAAGTATGCTGTAATCATCACCGCGCTTATTTAACTCCTCTATAACAGGAGCTATAATTTTTTCATCTATATATTCAATTGCAAGTACTTTATCATAAATTTTGCCGCGGTGGCTGCATTCATCAGGTGCTTCAATGTGAAGATATACAAAATCTTTGGCTTTAAGGGCATCCAAAGCTGCAGCGGCTTTGCCGGCGTAGTTAGTGTGGAGGGTTCCCGTGGCGCCGCGGACATTTATGCTTTCAAAGCCGATGGATATGCCTATACCCTTAATTAAATCAACCGCCGATATAACCGCACCGGTCAGAGCGTATTTATCATAAAACGAGGGTAATGCCGGAGCCTTGCCTTCACCCCAAAGCCAAATAGAGTTAGCCGGATTTTTGCCTTGGCGGATACGCTCAAGGTTTACAGGGTGATTTTCCAAAATTTTCCAAGATTTTTTTATTAAGGAACTGAAAAGCTCACTGTTTTCTCCTTGTGGAAAGCGATTTTTAAACTTTTGACCGGTAAAATCATGAGGGGGTATGGTAACAGAGCCGGGAGTACCGTCACGTATTACAAGACAGTGACGATAACTTGTACCAACATGAAGCTCAATATCTAATGCCTTTGCTAAGTCTTCAATGAGAATTTTTGCTTCGTCGGTAGAAATTTCCCCTGCCGAATGGTCGGACATAATATCGCCTTCGCAATTTATAGTCACTAAATTGCAGCGATAAGCCAAATCGTTCTTATTCAGATTTATACCTATACTTACAGCTTCTAAAGATGAGCGTCCGGTGTGATAAATTACAGGATCTATTCCAAGGACAGAAAGATTTGCCGTATCACTGCCTGGCGGCATACCTTTTGGGATTGTTCTTACAAGTCCCATGTGACCGTTTTTTGCGATAAAATCCATATTAGGCTTTCGTGCCTTCTGGAGTGGGGTGAGGTTATTAAGCTCAGGAACAGGACGGTCTGCCATACCGTCTCCCAATATGATTATATATTTCATACACACCTCCTATAGCTTAAGCCAATCAAAGAGCTGGCTTTTCATTTCATTTAAATTACATAGGGTTTTGTGGCATTCTTCTTTATTCATTAAATTCCCAAGAGGCTTTGGTATTGCTATGCCGCTTATTTCCGAAAGCTTTGCAAGTTTTTCGAAATCATCTCCCAAGGCGGATACTCCAAGAGCCTCTAAAGTGCTGTCGGCAAATTTAAAAGGACTTGCTGTGGCGGCTATAATCGTTGGCGTTTTATCATTGCTATTTTTTTCTATATATTCTCTGTAAACTTTTATACCCACTGCCGTATGGGTATCGCTTAAATATCCATATTTCTGCCAGGTCTCTTTGATTATAGCCAGTGTGGCTTTATCATCTGCGTAGCCCGCATAAATAAGCTCTTCTACAACTTTATGGGCTTCGTGTGTTATTTTATAACGCCCTTCCTCTGCAAGGGCTGTAATTAAGGTTTTAACAGCCTCTCCATCATGATTATAAAGCTCAAACAAAAAGCGTTCAAGGTTTGAGGATATCAATATATCCATTGAAGGCGAAATAGTTGCCAGAAAAGTTCGCTTTCTATCATACACTCCTGTGCTTATGAAATTTGTAAGCACATTGTTTGAATTAGATGCACAAATAAGTTTATGTATGGGCAAACCACATTTTTTGGCGTAATATGCGGCTAATATATTCCCAAAATTGCCTGTAGGCACGACTACATTCATTGGCTTGCCAAATGTCAGTTTTCCGGTATTTACGAGGTTTGTATAAGCGGAGAAATAGTAAGCAATCTGCGGTACAATACGCCCCCAGTTTATGGAGTTTGCCGAAGAGAGTATATAACCTGCTTCTTCCAACTTAGCTCCTACGGCAAAGTCGCTAAAGATATTCTTAACGCCGCTTTGTGCGTCATCAAAATTACCTTTTATACCGATAACTTTAACATTTGTTTCAGCTTTTGAGGTCATTTGGAGCCTTTGGATATTAGAAACTCCCCCTTGAGGATAAAAAACGCAAATTTTAGCACCGGAGATATTAGCAAAACCTTCCAATGCCGCAGAGCCTGTATCGCCGGATGTTGCCGCTAAAATAACAGCTGTCTTTGATATATTCAATTTCTTAAGAGAGGCGGTCAGTAAATGAGGAAGAAGGGAAAGGGCAAAATCCTTAAAAGCCAAAGTAGGTCCGTGAAATAGTTCCAATATATGAGTTTTTTCATCTAAGCTTACAATAGGGGCAGGATTGCTGGGAAAATTACTGTAAGCACAGTTGGTGAATGCCCCAAGCTCTTCATAGATAAAGCCGGGCAAAAAAGGCTCAGCGACAAAGGCAACAAGCTCACTATAGCTTTTTTGACTAAGATAAGCTATATCTTCCAATGAAAAATTAGGTAATGTCAAGGGTGCAAAAAGCCCGCCATCATTGGCAAGCCCATAGGCTATGGCTTCAGCAGAATTTGCGGTTTTATTTATATCACGGGTGCTTACAAAATTCATAGAAAACCTCCCAATAGTCAACGCACATGAAAACCTCAATATTAAACTTATCATTTTTTGCCATTCAGCGTCGGTGCCTTCTTGGCTGACAAAAAAATGCCTGGTGTTTACTGTTCTGCTTTTCAAGTTTGTTGACTATAACTCAATAAATCCTTAGGAAATTCAACTCGAATGGTTTTTTTGGGGTCAACTACTTGGCATATTCTAACCTGTGCCGCAAGAGACATTAACATAACCGCCTCATCCATAGGAAGCCCGTATTTGTCTTTTAAATAATTTGCCATATGTAATAATGCTATATTCACCGCTTCATCCAAATCTTCATGGGATGCAATTGTCATAATATGAGAGTTTGTAAAAAGCATTGGGGAAGGTAGAGGCGTGTTTTTTATAATATCAATGCTTACAGTAACTTTGCCTGCTACTTCAACACCGCAAATACAAATTTCACCATCAGCCATGACAGCGTGTAAATCCCCAAGAGCAAGTAGTCCCCCCGGTACATTTACAGGCAGATGAAGTACGGCACCTTCCGTAATTTCTTTGCAGTCCATATTGCCGCCGTGATAATCAGGAACACCGCAAGCTATATCGGAATCTTTCGGTGCAACACCTATTACCCCAATCATTTTGTTAAGAGGCAGGCGGATTTTATCGGAGAAGATGGCAGTATTATTTTTTATAGGGATAATTTTTATAGTGTGAGCGTCCATAAGATGACCAAGGGGTCCCATTTCTTTACCGGCAACCATTACACCGCTTTCGGCAACTTCAATTTTATCAATCCTAACAGATAAAATATCTCCCGGTTCGGCACCGTTTATATAGACAGGACCTGTAGCAGGATTAATCCGCGACCAATCTAAGCCGCCAAAACTATCATTTGATGATTTAATTTGATTTTCAAAACAATCGCAGGTTTCAAATTCGATTTGAGCATTTGGAGGTACGTACAATACAGGTTCATTGTTTGGACTCATGGAATAAATGGAGTGTTCTTTTGAGAGCTTAAACATATAAACACCTCTTTCTATATAAATGGATTTTGCTCAGTATATCATAAACAGGAAAAAATTACTATATGTACCATATGTTTATACATTCCCAGTTCATTTTGTATCTGTTAATTTTTGCAGTTTTGTATTATTATATAACATAATGTCAATAATTTACATAATTTTTCAAATTTTAAACATAAAGGAGATTTTTTTATGCCATTAAGCAAAAACACAATGTCGATCATAGGGAGCAATGTACGGAGAGAGAGAATGCTTCGTAATATGTCTATAGAGGAGCTCTCAGAAATATTGCAGCTTTCAACTGCTTTTATAGGGCTTATTGAAAGAGGACACAGAGGGGCGAAATTGTACAATTTGTTGAGAATTGCTGATATATTTGGAATTACTGTAAACGATTTGGTTTACAGCAAAAACCCTGATGTTCTTGAAGTTAGAGAGGGCAATGAAAACAGCGAAGAATCTATAAAACAACAGAAAAAAGATGCAATATCAAGTCTGGTATATGATTTTAATGCAGAAGAATTGCAGTTTTTAATCTCTACAATCAAGGCTATGAGAGCCCTTAAGAGAAGTGGCAGTAACGGGGAAGACGGCTTTGACATAGACGATGAAGATGAGGGAGCACCTGTTAATTATTAATATAGTGAATCGACGTGAAGATATTTTCACCGGCACTACTTAAGCTACTTAACTAAGTTAAACAGCCCATCTCATTTTTATTGAGATGGGCTGTTTGTTGCCTATTAAACAGATACTTTTTGTTGTTTTGCTAAAAGCATAGCTTCTTTCCACATATCTCTAAAGTTTCTTAAAAGATCTCTTACTTCACCTAAAATTTCCAAATCCTTTTTGATATTAGCAGTTATGAGCCTTTCATGCATATAGGCGTAAAGAGAAGCAAAACCTTCAGATATTTCATAGCTCCTATTAAGAGTTACTTGGAATTCTCTTATTATTGCCTGTACTTTGAGAATAAGCTCATTAGCTTTTTCATACTCGTTGTTTTCTACAGCAGTTATAGCCTGATTACAAAATTTTAAAGCACCTTCATAAAGTTTAAGGGTTAATTCTTCAGGTGATGCTGTAAATATGGAATTGTTAGTATACTTTTCGTATGGATTTTTCGATGCTGTCATTAATATATACCTCCTGTTCGTATAAATCACGAACGATTAAGATTAAAATAATGGATATTACTATATACTACACTCTCTCGTCGAAAATAACGCCTACAAGTTCCAGCATTTTTTCCGCAACATTTAATATCTTTTCAGGGGGAATTTCCCTGATTATTTCATCGGTTTCGCTGTCTACAATCCTTACTACTATCCTGTTTGTGGCTTCATGGAAGTCGTAATTAAACTTTCTGTTTGTTGGGAAAAGCCTTGCATTGGCTTCCTGAATAAATTTGTCAAAAAATTCAGCACTTAGAGTTTCTTGTAATTGTGATAGCTCGCTTCTTAAGCTTTCTGCCGTAACGTTTGGAGGGGAGCCGTCAACAGTAACTCTACTCGCATTATCAACTCTTGGAGCGGCAGTACCCGGATTTAGATTAAAATCTGCATTTGATGAATTGCGCTCCATAGACCTAATAGTATTGGTATTAACTTCCATGTCAATAAGCCTCCTATCAATATACTTACTTAGTTTTGTTAAAAAGACGTCCGCCACTTGGCATATTATCGTCTGAATAAAGGTTTTTTACATTTTTACGTTCCTTTACGGTTTTAACTTGCTCCATAAAAACATCTCTAATTTCTTCTATCATTGGTTTGTTGGAGAGATCAAGTTCTCTAATTCGATAAACTGTGGCTCTGCCGGCGTTGTATAAATCTTCCGTTGACCTTTTAAATTCGAGAGAACCTTGAATTTCTCGTTGGTTGTAGTCGAAACCAAGATTTTCAAGCTCTTTCAATATTCCTTCTATCTTGTCAAACTTCTCCTGTCTTGCTTCCATAAGCTCAACGTACTTCAATGTATCATCTTTGTGGAATTTAACAGGTTCTGTAAGGCTTAAAACATCGTATAACAACATATTTCTCTCTTCAAGCAAGGCAATAATTGCTTTTTCCTTTTCGTCCATTCATTGCCCTCCATTTAATAAAATCTTTTATTGCATAAACATTTGCATCATAAAATTCATTTGACTGTCACTTTGCATTAAAGATACTTCCATACGAGAAAACATTCTAAACAAAGCTTCTTCTCTTCTGGCGAGCTGCCTTGTTACATTGGCTATTCTCTCATCTTCTCTTGTAAGCTGACGGAGGAGTTCGTTATTAGGGTCAGTTGCGGATGTACCGCCGGCACGCCTTGATATTGTACCTCTTGTAACGTGTGTCGCATCTTCAATTATATTGTGCATCCGCTCACCAATCCCGCCGGATGTGGTGAACATTTGACCTATTCTCTCACCATGCTGCTCAATGGCGGCAGCCAATCTTTCTTCGTCAATTACTAAAGTACCACGATCCGCATGGTTACTGGATGGATTTATACCAATTTGGCTAAGGCTTAACCTTGTGCCGTCGGGAAGTTCAACACCATTGAAAAGCTGCGAACGCATATCATTTACCATGCGTGTAAGCAAGTCATTACGATGCATAAGCCCTGTTCTTGCTTGCTCTTCCCACCTTCTTACTTCATCATCGCTCATGGCGCGGCGCTCTTCGTCTGTAAGAGGTTCAAAGAAAGAACCCATACTCCTTGCACGTCTTTCATGAATCATATCGTTAAGGTTAGTACGAAGCTCATTGTAAGCAGTTACGAAATCCCTTATAAGGTTGATTGTGGCTGAGTTATCTCTTGTTACACCGATGGTAATTTCGCCGGCAGCAACTGCCCCCTCATTAAATGTGAAAGTTACATAATCATGAGTGAAGGTGTTTGTCTCTCTGGTAGTTTCAACACCATTTAGTATAAATCTAGAGTCTTGAGCAACTTGGGTTCTATTCATTCCAAGAGCATCAAAGAAAACTTCCGAATTGCTGCCGAAGTTAATAGCGTTATTTTCACCCTCCCTGTTGGATTCCAGTGTGAATGTCCGGCTGAACGAATTATAATTGAAAGTTACGCCTGCATTGGCACCGTTTATTCTTGTAGCAAGGTCATTCATAGTATCGTCAGAAAAAAGAGTAATTGTAGTGCCGTTTATTACCATGTCAAACCTTTCTCTACCTGTTGGTACTCCATTTTCATCTACTTCCGGATTTCCATCACTGTCTAATACCGGAGTCCAAAGAGCCGGCGGGATACCGGGCAAAGTAGACTGAATATTGTCTGCGGTCGAAAAAGTATTACGGTCATTATTTTCCATCCCCATTAATGCAAGGCTGCTGGTTCTTTGCAGGGTAGTTGAACCGAGTCCAAAAGTACCCATAATAGTGCCGCCTGAAATATTTATATCTTCTCTGGTGACGCCGGTTGTACTAAGGCGTACTTCTCCGGCATTCCTGTCAAGTGTAAAAGCGGCAAAATGACCGTTACTGCTTAACGTGTCATTAATACGGTTTAAAATAGCCCCCGAATGTCTTGTGACACCTGTAAAGTCAACGTCTATAGTTTCACCGTTAACAACCAGGCTAAATGGTCCGGAAGGAGCCGGTCCCCCTGTGGGACCTAAGAAATGCTCTACAAACGCAGCTTCATTAAAAGCATCGTTAGATGGACCAAAGTCCATAAAGGATGGTATATTGCCGCTTGCAGTGGTGGCAGTCAAAGCCCTGCCTTCAGTTATAGTAAGGGTATGACCGTTGCCATCAGGGGTGAAATTAAGTCTGTTGCCACCTCCTGTGACATTTATTCTGCCGGCACCAAAAGCGTCATCGGCTTTGTTTTGCATAAGAGTCGTTAACCGTGAATCACCAATAGCAAAAGACGCAGGAGCATTATCTCCGGCAGGTATATTAAATTCGTTTCTAATATCTGCAATTGATAAAGTAATCCGTCTTGTACTGCCGTTAAGATTTAAATTGAAATCAAGAATTATTGCTTCTTCTTCCAACTGTGCGCGGTCAAGGTTGGCGTCAGCAGCAATCCTGTTATCTATATCGGTAAGTTTATTTGAAATCATACTATTGATTCTAGTGAAATCAACATCTGCCCTACTGCTTATAGAACTCTTAAGATTAGCGGCATTGCCGGTAAATGTTTCTCTCTGGGCACGTTGTAAAACCTCTAATCTATGACTACCGGATGACGCCCCTGCCCCGGGTGTAACAGTAACAGCATTAGAAGACCCTGAAGCACCGTTTACCGTCGTATTAAAATTGCCCCAAGTTCTCTGCATACGAAGGCTTGTAGGCGAAGAAAGATCTAAAAATCTTGAGTGAAAACTACGAAGCTGGCTTGCAACGTCCTGGTAAGTCTCTTGTCTCCATTGCAGCCTGGTACGGTTCCTTTGCATCCTGTGCAATCTGCCGCTTTCTGCTTGCATAATTTGGCGAACCATACTTTCAGTGTCAAGACCTGACATTCCTGTAACTCTACTAGGTCTGTTTGTAAATATAGCCATGGAAAAACTCCTCCATTCAAAAATTCAAGTTTATTGCTCAATTTTCTAATTATTATATCGGCAAAAGATTTAACTCAATTAATAGTATAAATTTATGTTTTGTTCGACATTTATTCTTAGCATCTGTGATTAGTAATGGAGTGTTTATATTTACATGCCTTATTTTAAGCCGTAAAGACCAGCATCAGCTTATTAAGCATAGGTTTTTAAACAATTAATTTTAAACTACCTATTGAAATTTATCGGTCAATACGGTATAATTCCTTTGTAGATTGTACTTAGAAAATTTATGGAGGTGCCTTAATGGCTTATGTAATTAAAGATACTTGTATCAACTGTGGAGTTTGCGTTACTGAATGTCCTGTTAGCTGTATTCATCCGGGGGACTCTATTCACGTGATAGACCCTAATGCTTGCATCGACTGTGGTGCTTGTGCCCCAGTTTGTCCTGTAGATGCTATCTCGCAATAATTATCAGACTTATAAAGCGGTCAAAAGCTGCACCCTTAGGGGAGGCGGCTTTTTCCATATTAATGATTTAACAACGAAAATTACGAGGTAAACCATGCTTATAGTAGAAAATCTCTCTCTTCGTTTTGGGGGCAGAAAATTATTTGACAGTGTAAATTTAAAATTTGTGCCGGGTAACTGTTATGGCATCATAGGGGCTAACGGTGCGGGGAAATCTACTTTTCTTAGGATTTTAAGCGGTGAGCTTGAACCCACTACAGGGGAAGTGATTTTGGAAAAAGGTCGCCGTATGTCAGTGTTAAAGCAGGATCATTATGCTTTTGATGACTACAGTGTACAAGATACAGTTATAATAGGCAATCCCCGCCTTTATGAGATTATGAAAGAAAAGGATGCCCTTTATTTAAAACCTGACTTTGATGACAACGATGGGCTGAAAGCGGCAGAGCTTGAAGGGGAATTTGCCGCCATGAATGGCTGGGAAGCTGAAAGCGATTCCTCCAAGCTTTTACAATCTCTATCTATATCGGAGGAGAAGCATCATTTAATGATGAAAGACCTTGACGGGCAGGAAAAAGTTAGGGTTTTTCTGGCACAAGCACTTTTCGGCAATCCGGATGTACTTGTCCTTGACGAGCCGACTAATGATTTAGATATAAAAAGTATAGCTTGGTTTGAGGAATTCCTTATTAACTATGAAGGAGTTGTTATTGTCGTATCCCATGACAGGCATTTTTTAAACAATGTCTGTACGTATGTTGCCGATGTGGATTTTGGGCAAATCAAGCTTTTTACGGGTAATTATGACTTTTGGTATCAGTCCTCACAATTAATGTTAAGCCTTGTACGTGACCAAAACCGTAAAAAAGAGGAAAAAATTAAAGAATTGCAAAAATTTATACAGCGATTCTCTGCAAATGCCTCAAAATCTCGTCAAGCTACCAGCCGTAAAAAGCTTTTGGATAAAATTGCAATAGAGGAAATACAGCCATCTAACCGCCGTTATCCCTTTATATTTTTTAAGCCTGAGCGGGAAGCGGGAAATGATATTTTAATGGTGGAGAATTTATCGAAAGCCGCGGAAGGGAACACCCTTTTTGAAAACTTGACTTTAACCGCTGCAAAAGGTGAGAAAATAGCGTTTATAGGCAGCGAACATGGTATATCAGCCCTGTTTCGCATACTTGCAGGGGAAGATGAGGCGAATTTAGGCAATTTCAAATACGGTATCACAATCACTTATGAGTATTTTCCAAAGGATAATTCAGAATTTTTTGAAGATTGCAAATTAAACCTCGTAGATTGGATGCGCCAGTTCTCCAAAGACGATTCGGAAAATTATATTAGAGGATTTTTGGGCAAAATGCTTTTTTCCGGCGAGGAGGCATTGAAAAACGCCAGTGTCTTATCAGGAGGGGAGCGGGTGCGCTGCATGTTTGCTAAAATGATGATGACAACGGCTAATTTCCTTATATTTGACCAGCCTACAAATCACCTTGATTTGGAATCTATAACGGCACTAAATAATGCCATGACCGACTTTAATGGCAATATTTTATTTACAACCCATGATAGGGAGCTTATACAGACTGTAGCGAATAGAGTTATTGAAATAAAAGAAGATGGAAGCTTTGAAGATAAAACTGATATGTTAGAGGATTTTCAAGGGGAATAGCCTTAGGTCAAGGAGAGTGGAACCGCTCATCGTTCGACTCTCCTTGACCTAAATACAACAAAAGTTCTTTTTTGAAACCTTTGTCATACTAATTATATTAAAGAATAGGTGTTCAATAAGCCACTACCCATTAAAGCAAGCTTTAATGGGTTCCCGTTCGTTGCCCGCTCCTAGCCCTAATTAGCTTAAAATAAGGCACGTAAATCCGAACACTCCATTATTGAACACAGATTTTAATAAGTATGATGGAGGTTTTTTATGGAAAAAACCAGCAGCTTGCCAATAACTAAGGCCTTTATTTACGTTGGTATAATTTTAGGTGCCGGCTTTGCCTCAGGGGCTGAGATTAGGGCATATTTTGTTGAGTTTGGTATAGGAGGCTTCTTTGGTCTTGTACTCGCCTGCGCTTTGTTTTCCCTAGGGGGCTGGGCTATTTGGCATATATGTGCTGTAAAAGGGATAAACGACTACAAAAGCTTTATGGATATAACAATGGGGGTGCATTTAGCCAAAATAATGGAAGCGGTACTGGGTCTTTTTATGTTTATAATTTTTGCGGCTATGCTTGCTGCAACAGGTGCCGCACTAAATGAGAGTTTTGGACTAAACTATTTATTATCCGTATGTATCGTGGCAGTTGTTTGTTTTTTTACATTTTTATTTGGCATGAGCGGTATAATAAAGCTTAATGCCTATATTTCCCCTATATTAATCGCAGGGTGTATATTTATAGGCATATTAACCTTTGTTATGCGAGTGGAGCCTGTGTTTGCCGTAGCCGAGCGAAGTGCCGATTTACTGCGTGCCAACTGGTATATATCCGCTGTTACTTATGTAGGCTACAATATTATAGGTGCTGTTGTCATACTGCCCTCTTTAGTTCAATCATCAAAGGAAAAAACCTTAAAGCCCTCTCTTCTTTCAGGGGTTATACTGCTGGCTTTGGGGTTTTCTTTGTATCTTTCTCTGTCAGCAAATTTAGTTTTGATAGAAAACACTCAAATCCCAATGCTGGCTTTAGCTATAAGCCATGGCACGATTATCACATATATTTTTATGCTTTTATTTTTGGCAGCATGTTTTACCACAGCCGCAACCAACGGTTATGCAGTTGCTGAAACAATAAACGGCAGATATGGAGTAAATAAAATACTCCTTAAAATATTAATCTGTATACTGGGCATATTAGCCGCTTTAATGGGTTTTTCTAACTTTGTGCGCGTCATTTACCCTTTATTTGCCATAGCCGGACTGATAGAAATCATACTTATCATTAAATACTTTATTGCCCTAAAATTAAAAATGTAGTAAAATGTAGATATATAGTATTTAGGGGAATAAATAATGCTAAAGGTAAAGGTTACAGTATTTGTACTTTTTTTCTCGGCACTTGCGGTTTTTACATACATAATCTGGGGTACAAACTTAGGTGCTGCTTTTGCGACAAGAGAGGCGCCTTCTCTTGTTCCGGGAAATTTTTCTGTTTCTTTTGATGGAAATAGTTTTAAAAGAGTTATAGCAGATAAGGGGGGCTTTTACGCTTTAAAAGATAGGGGTATAACAAGATTTGACAATTTTGGCGAAATAATATGGGAGTATCCCCTAAACTATGAAAACCCTGTGCTTGTTCACTCCGGCTCTTATGTGGCTGTATCTGAGCACCGCGCACGAACTTATCGCGCCTTTAATCCTTATGGGAGCTTATATACTCTAACTTTTGAAAACGATATACTAAGCTATCATATAGCCAAAAACGGCTATTCTGTAGTGGTTACCGAATCAGAATCGGGATACGGTATTAATGTTTTTAACACCGCGGGTAATCTTGTTAAGCATAAAGGAATAGAAGATAGAAACCTCTTTCCCTTAAGTGCTGATATATCCCTTGATGGGCGTATTTTAGTTATAAGTTATCTTGACATATCAGGACCTAATATTTTGTCTTATATTTGTGCCTATTATATACGGGAAAGTGATGCCGCTAATCATACAGATGGATTATTTGCTTCTTTTAGGCATTTGGAAGGGGAAATTATATCTAAAGTACGCTTTATAGATTCTTCTAATCTTATGTATAGTTCGGACAGTCAATTTGGTGTGTATGAATTGGCTCAGGGAGAAAGGGTAAATTATAGATGGTCAAGAGTACTTGATAACAGAGCGGTTTTTGTGAATGTTGTGGACAATGTAGGTGTTGCCGTAGCTTTTGGTTCCTCTTTGCTTAATAGAGAAGGATATGAAGAAGGGACTTTTATTGTATATGGTGTAAGCGGTGATGAACTTGTTTCTCATACTATAGATGGTTCTATAACTTATCTATCAATCGGCAAAGAAGGGGCTGTTATAGGCGGCGGGGCACTTAGACGCAGCTTTGTGGCAATAACTTATGGCAATAGGGTTGCGTGGGCGCATACGGCAACTTCAGATGTTCTGGATTTTGTAATATTGGATAGACCCGGCAGGGCTTTACTTGTAAGCCCGGCTCGTATGGAAATAATGGAAGTAAGGTAAGGTGACTGCGTTAGCGGCTCAAAGGTAGAAAAAATATGGGTATATTTAATGTATTAGACATATTGGCTTTAACTGTTTTTTCCTTATGCGTCCTTAGCGGTATAAGGAAAGGCTTTTTGAGGATGACCTTTGGTCTTGTAAGCATTATTATCGCTCTTTATATAGCTCATAGGCTTTATCCGTATGTAGGTACACTGCTTCGGGAGCATACGGGCATATATGAATTTATAAAGGCTCATATAATATCAACACTCGGGCTTGGTGATATTATAGAAAACTATGTAGCCCAAGGAGAAGCGGCGATTGTCTCTAGCCTCCCTCTTCCGGAGGCTATACTTAATATGCTTACACAAAATAATATTCCATCTGTCCGCCAAATGCTGGGTGCCCATACTTTGGAAGATTATATAGGCTCGTTTCTTGCTAATATTTTTATGAATATACTTTCGGCAGCTACTGTATTTATTCTAGTTATAGTTATAATGCGCTTAATAGGTTCAGCAATTGATATTATAGCAAGGCTGCCTATTATAAGGAGTTTTAACAAATTAGGCGGTGCTCTTACGGGGGCTTTGATGGGCTGTATAGCCATATGGATTTTAGTAACTTTGTATTTATTCTTCTTTGTAGGTATTAACCCATCTAACGAGGGGATTTTTAATAGTTCTTTGGTAGGGCAGTTTTTATACGACCAAGGCTTATTACTTAGGGGATTAACGGATATAACGTAACAGCAAGGTTTTTGTTACTATTTTGTTCGGATTTTAGATTAATAAACTCACTTTTTAAGGAGGCAGGTATGGACAAGCTTAAAGAAGAATGCGGCGTATTCGGCGTTTATGACCCGAAAGGAAATGTGGCTAATACTGTATTTCATGCTCTTGTTGCTTTACAGCACAGAGGGCAGGAAAGCTGTGGAATAGCTGTAAATCGCGACAAAGAAGTTTACTGTTACAAAGGTATGGGTCTTGTTACAGATGTTTTTAATGACAAAAAAATACTGGACAACCTATCGGGAACAATGGCTGTAGGTCATGTTCGTTATTCATCAGAAGGGACATCAAGCCCTGCAAACGCTCAGCCTCTGGTTTTGCATTATGTAAAAGGAAACCTTGCCATAGCTCATAACGGCGGCTTAAGAAATACAGCAGAACTTAAAAAAGAATATGAACGTACAGGTGCAATATATCAAACTACCTCTGATACGGAAATAGTTGCCTACACCATAGCCCGCGAAAGGATTAATTCCGGATCTATTCAGGAGGCGGTGTCAAAGTCTATGGATAAATTGAAAGGGGCTTACTCTTTGGTTATAATGAGTCCTCAAAAACTTATAGCCGCCAGGGATATGTGGGGTTTTCGTCCTCTTTGTATAGGTAAAAAAGGTGACGCTTATATGTTCGCCTCAGAATCCTGTGCGCTAGACGGAGTTGGTGCCGATTTTGTAAGAGAGATTGAACCTGGGGAGATAGTAGTAATTGAAAATGGAAAGTTAACGGAGATGAAAAAACATGTAGGTAAAGTGCCCACAAGCTTTTGCATATTTGAGCATATATATTTCGCAAGACCGGATTCTGTGTTTGATAAGCGCACAGTTTATGAATCACGCAAGACAGCAGGGGTGATTTTAGCGGAAGATCATCCGGCTGCGGCAGATGTGGTTATAGGGGTACCTGACTCAGGTGTGCCGGCAGCAGTAGGTTACGGCAAAAAATCCGGCATTGAATATGCTGATGGATTCATAAAAAGCCGTTATATCGGTCGGACATTTATACAGCCGGATCAAACAGACAGAGAATGGGCTGTACGTATGAAACTTAATCCTTTACGCTCTAATGTTGCCGGTAAAAGGGTTGTTGTAGTTGACGATTCATTGGTTAGGGGTACAACTTTTGCCTATATTACCAAAATGCTTCGTGACGCGGGAGCGACAGAGGTTCATGTGAGGATTGCCTCACCGCCATTTTTGTTCCCATGTTATTACGGAACGGATGTTACCTCCGGCAAGCAGCTTGTAGCCCATTCCCGCACTCTTGAAGAGATAAGGAAGCTTATAGACGCAGATTCTCTTGGCTATCTTGGGCTGGAGCGGCTTAAAGACCTTGTGCCTGCAGAGGCAGGCGGTTTCTGCGATGCTTGTTTCACAGGGAATTTTCCGGTTTAAGACATATAAGAACGAGCAGAGCAAGTATAAAATATCAATCCCTTCAGTATACTATTATAGAACAACATATACGGAGGGATTTTTTATGCAAAAAAAATGGCTGCGAATAATTGCAATATTTATTGCCGTAAGTTTTATTTTAGCAGGCTGCGGGGCTTTTAGCCCATCTAACGGATCAACTGATATTGATGTTTCGGCTTACGAAAGAATTCAAGAAATGCTTATGAATATGCGGACTTACCAAGCGGAAGCCACTGTAAAATACATATCTAACAAAAATACAAATGAATATACCACATTACAGCAAGCAAGAATAACAGGTGAATACAGAATTGAGGTCATAGCCCCATCTGATGTTGCAGGGAATGTTACAGTTTTTGACGGGACTACGATTTATCAGTTTAACCCTAATGTTTCCAATCAAATTGCAATAGGAACAAGAGAAGCGCCGGAGCGGTCGGAAATATTTCTAACGGCATTTATGAGAAATTATCTGACATCTAAAGAAGTGTCACTTGCGGTAGGGGATTTCGGTGAAGGGCGTGCCACTATATTTGAAGCCACTGTACCCGGCACCCATCCTTATATGTCAACACAAAGGCTTTGGGTTGACAACGAAACACTTAAGCCCCTTCAGCTTGTTATATATGATCCGGATGGAGTAGAGCGTATTGTAATTACATATATAAACTTTGAATATAATGTAGAGCTTCCTGACAGTATATTCCAGCCTCCGCTGGATTAGGGCTATAGTAGTTTCAGTCCCAAACAGACTGAAACTATGCCCTGCATTCACACTCTAGCTAACGCTAAAGCGACTATTTTGTGTAGATTTGAGTGTAATTAAGCTTAATTAGACCGTTTTAAACTTAATTCACTATATGCAGCAGATTTTAGCGAAACATATAGGAATTTGTAAAAAACTTAAATCAAGCCCCCACGTATACCACAGCTTAATAAGGAAATACTAAAGACATAAACGTACAGAGGCAGGCAAGATACATTATTACATAAAGGATACTATTCGCTTGCCCTCACCTGTAATAAGCGGAGTGGATAGATGTGCTGGTAAAACGTGGTGATGTTTTTTACGCTGATTTAAGTCCCGTTGTAGGGTCAGAACAGGGCGGAATACGACCGGTTCTAATAATTCAAAATGATGTTGGCAATCGTTACAGCCCAACAATTATATGTGCGGCTATAACAAGCCAAATTAATAAAGCAAAGCTTCCAACCCATATAGAGATTGATTCCCAAAATGTGACTCTTGTTAAAGATTCGGTTGTACTTCTCGAGCAAGTACGGACTATAGATAAAAAGCGCTTGAGGGAAAAAATCTGCCGGCTTTCAGACGAAATTATGGAACGGGTAGATAAAGCCTTGATGATAAGTATGGGACTTAAATAATAGATACATATAGCCGCCTGACGGAACTGTTAGGCGGTTATTTAATGAATTTGCGAATGTCTTCGTTTGAGTTTGCCAAAAAAGAGTAGTAAAAAGCCATAGAGGCAGCAATTAATAAAGCGGATAAACCGAGACCGCGGATAGCAAAACCCCAAAACATAAGGGTTTGCAAAATATTATAAGCAACAAGATGTGCAATACTTTCGGTGGTTAAACGAAAAACCGCTTCTAAAAATGGAGCAGTGCTTATCAATATCGGAAAGATAACAATCACGAAAACAAATGTGAGTATGGAAGTTGTTTTCAACCGGTTCACTGAGTCTAGTTCCAAATTCATAGCATTTAAAAAGCTGACGGCTAAAAGAACGTGGAAAACCAATATTATCACAATGGTTACTATTGATATTATTGTGGGAAAAACAAATAATATTTCATCAGGCGGCCGATAAGCAAACAAATTTCCCAGCGGGATTTGCCAAGCGGTAAGAATTGCCGCAATAAATAAGCCGATTATATGTAATATAAGAGAAGCTAATACAAGTTTTTTTATGGGGCTAAGCGCAAAATTCATATGTCTATTCTCCTTAATATATCTTGCTCTTGATGTAAATAATGTGTAAAATATCTCTCAGATAGGCATGGAGGTGTTTATGGGCAAATTCCGATTTTACGACGATAGCGGTTTAGCTGATTGCGAAATATATTTAAAAATCGAAAAATGTATTCCCGGAGACATACCCTTATACATAATGAGTATTGTAACCCAAGATACAAGAGATATCGTAGGACAAATTACATTGCAAGTGGCGTATAGCGCAAAAGTTTATTATGGCGGGCATATAGGGTACAGAGTCGCCGAGGAGTTTAGAGGGCATAATTACGCTCTTAAAGCGTGCCGCCTTATGTTTAAGCAAGCCAAAAAGCATAAAATGAACCAACTTATAATCACCTGTAATCCTGATAATATACCTTCCCGCCGAACATTGGAAAAGCTTGGAGGGTTTTTACGTGAAATTGTCCCCTTGCCTGAGCAGCATGAACTGTACGCAAGAGGTGATAGGGAAAAATGCATATTTTTGTTCAAAATTTAATGGCTGTCTTTCTCTACAGACATTACCTTCTCGGCAAATTTTAAAAAGGTATAACTGCTGTCCACTGAGCTACCTTTACCTATATCATTAAAGAAACAGATGGGTATTTCGTGATTACGCAAACTCTTTTCAATACAAGCAGTACATTGGTTATTATGATTGCGTGGGTGGTGCGGACAAGTTTCGCTAATACAAGTACAAAATTTTTCACAGGACATATTAAACTCCTTTCATATTTATCCTTTGTGCCACTTCTTTGGCTTTTTTAACAGCATTTACATCATCTTTTGCCGGCAAAGTATCCGTTTTAAGGGAAAAAATTGCATTCTCATCATCAAATTGTGCATTCATCATTTTAAATATTATTTTAGCCGAATCTATAGCAGGCTCCGCCCCTCCGTTGCCTCCGGCTGCAAGTATTAGTACTCCGGTTTTCGCTTTTCTTACTATAGGATCGTTTAAAAAAAATCTTGCGGCAAAATATATTTGAAAACGACTGGCAAGACTAAGGACAGGTCCGGTCAGGTTGGAGATATACACAGGTGAAGCGATTACAACATTATCAAAATCATCAGCATAGATTTTTGCCATATCATCTTCTATAATACAACAGCCGCGGTGTTTCCAGCAATGTCTGCAATCGTTACAAGGGGCTATTTTATCGTAATAGGCTGAAATTTCCACAACTTCTCCGTCTATATGTTTTTTAAACTCACTTATCAGTGATACAGTATCGCCATCTCTTCTTGGAGAGCCGTTTATAATAAGGGTTTTCATGATTTAACCAATCCTCCGCAGGCTATAATTGAAGCTTTTGCAAGCTCAAGTGTTGTATCTAAAAACACATGCTTTCCTTTACAATACTTAGCTATAACGGGCAATTCCGTACATCCAAGTACAAAATAGTCGGCACCCCTTGCTTCCATGGTATCAAGTACTTTGGAGAACTCCTTAGCAATTTGCACTAAATTACCGTTTGCTTTTACTCTTTCAATAAGGCTTGATACTTTATCCTGTTCGTATTCATTGGGGGTTATATAAGGTATATTAAATCTATCCATTGGATTTAGAAGGATTCGTGTATCTGCCGTGCCTTTAGTTGACAAAACCCCTGCTTTTTGCCCCGGAAAGTTATGGGCGCAAACATCTACTATAATATCAGGCATATTCAAAAACGGTACGGAAGCACTCTCAACGGCTTTATCATAAAATCCATGGGCTGAAATACAAGGCATGACCAGAACTGAGGCACCAATAGACTCCAGCTTTTTAATAGACTCGCATATGGCTGCCGTTGGTTCTTCGCCGCCTTCTAAAAGAGCAGCCACTCTGTTTGGCGTTTGAGAGTGACAATCCACATATATTCTTAAATGATCCTGGTCTTTGCCGGCTTTTGTAGATTCAATAATTTGTGTCATAAAATTGGCAGTTGCAAGAGGTCCCATGCCGCCAAGGATACCTAAAGCTTTTTCCATTGTACTTGTCTCCTTTGGGATATTTTCGATTTGCTGTTTTGAGGTAATTTTACTATAATTTTTCGATATATTAGAACTCAGAGCCTAGCCAATTTCCGTTAGTATCAAAAAGCCGCTCGCCCCTTATTTCATACAGCCAGTTGCCGTTTGTATCAAAAATACGATTGCCTCCTCTTAACTCATATCGCCAGTTGCCGAAACTATCAAAAATCCGGTCACCTCTAATTTCATACAGCCAGTTGCTGTAATTGTCCATAATTCTATTCCCAACTATTCGGGCAATCCGTTGTCCATAAATGTCTCTAAATTCCGTCATTTTAATCATCCCTTTCTATATTTAATCAGGGCGTATTAACATGCCCTAGTCTAAAGTATTTATTAAAATAAGAGCAACAATGCCAACACTTAAAGAGCATAGAAAGCCTAAAAATATCGGACGTTTGCCACCTTTTATAAGCTCTTTAATATTACATCCAAAACCGATAGCCACCATAGCTGTAATTATAAGAAATCTTCCCATTCTGCCCCAAAATGAAGTAACCTCTATAGGTATAATGCCTGTTGTGTTTATAACGCTTGCAAGTAAAAAAGCAAGTACAAACCAAGGGAATGATTTTAATATATTGAAATTGTGATTACTGCTGCCTTCTTTAGGTCTTATAAAAGCGATACAAAGAGTCAAGGGGATTATCATAATAGTTCGTGTAAGTTTAACTATTGTTGCCACATCACCTGCCGTGTCAGAGTAAACATAGCCTGCTGCTACCACGGAAGAGGTATCATTAATAGCAGCCCCTGCCCATATGCCGAACATAGTGTCGCTCATGCCCATAGCCCTGCCTAAAATGGGAAACAGGAAAGCGGCTAATATATTAAATAGGAAAATAGTGGATATGGCGCGTACTACCTCTTTATCCGAAGCACTTAAAACAGGTGCTGTGGCCGCAATTGCAGAACCGCCGCAAATAGCCGTACCAATACCTATAAGCATTTTTTCATTATGGGCTATTTTAAGGGCTTTACCTGCAAATATTGCTACCCCAAAGGCTACGGTTATTACAACTAGTATAATGACAATAGAATCTCTGCCCATTTCAAAAACTTTCCCCAAATTCATTTGAAAACCAAAGAGGACTATAGCTGTTTGCAGTACACGCTTAGAGGAAATTTTAATCCCTTTTGTAAAAGCCTCCTGATTTTTCCATAAATTTGTAATAATAAGACCTATTAATATACCTAAAACAGGTCCCCCCACCAGAGGAAGCATTTGACCTAAATACCAGGCTAAAAAAGCAAGCCCAAGGCATAACAAAATCCCTGCCCAGTTCTCCCTCTTATAAAAAGAGGGAGTGGTTATAGGCAGAGTTAAAAGAAGTACGGGTAAAATATAAAGGATTTCCACTGTATTTACCGCCTTCTAAAAGAAATAATCCGTATAATGATAAAGTGCCGGTGCGCCCCCTGTATGGAGGAAGAGGATATTTTCACAATCTTTGAAATAGCCCTTTTTAATAAGATCCATCATGCCGTACATAGTTTTTCCTGTATAAACAGGATCTAAAAGTATACCTTCCAAACTGGCGAGAAGTTTTATGGCTTCTACCATGCCATCGGTTTTTCTAGAATAACCTTCACCTATGTAATCTTCAAATACTACAACATCTTCTCGTTCGATATTGTTTTTAAGTTCCAGCTTATCAGCAACTTTTTGGCAGAGGTTATATACCCTGTCCAGCTGAATATTAAGCCTTGCATTAATGCCTATGCCTGTTACAGGGATGCCTGCATTTGCGCCTATCATACCTGTAAGCATACCGGCATGAGTACCGGCACTGCCTGATGTTACAACGATATGGTCGATTTTTAAGGATTTTTCATGTAATTGTGCCAAAATTTCCTGAGCGCAGGAAACATAGCCAAGTGCCCCTATTTCATTAGAGCCGCCTCCAGGTACTATATAAGGCTTTCTCCCTTCGGCTTTAAGTTTTTCAGCCACTTCGTTCATTTTACCGAGGATATCGCTGCCCCCTTCAACTACGTGAACGGCTTCGATGCCCATAAGTTTAAACAGGAAATTGTTGCCGCCGGCCATTTCATCATAGCTGCCGGGAACCCTTTGCTCAAGTACAAATTGGCATTTCATACCTTCCCTGACAGCCGCTGCAAGGGTAAGCCTGCAATGGTTGGACTGAACCGCGCCGCAAGTCACTATAGTATCAGCACCGCTATTTTTAGCATCAGCCATTAAAAACTCAAGCTTTCTTGTTTTATTACCGCCTCCGGCTAAGCCTAAAAGGTCATCCCTCTTAATATAAATATTTGGACCGCCAAGATGCTTAGTAAGTTTATCAAGTTTTTCAATAGGCGTATAACCCTCTGTATAGCGTATACGTGGGAACCTGCTTAAGTTCATAAAAACACTCCTTTTAGTTTTTAAACTAATTATAAACCATATATCCAAAGCTTACAAACAAAATTTATTTAACATAAGACCTAAAAATCTTGTGTTGACAAATAGGTTGTATTGTTGTAAAATTAATAGCGTTGCATTAACAATTGCAGCAATGGAGGGTTACCGAAGCGGTCATAACGGGGCGGTCTTGAAAACCGTTAGGGGGCAACCCCACAAGGGTTCGAATCCCTTACCCTCCGTTTGAAATGGGGCTTCGCCCCACGCTACGTAGGCAAAGTCCCCTTCGCTTACGCTTCGCGGCGTTGTGCAGGGCGCAACTCAGGGTTCGGATTTTAAATCCTTCACCCTGTATTAGTAATAAATGAGAACAAAGTTTGACGTTTTTTGTTTGAGGGGTGTCTGTATTTGCATTTCTCTTTAGAAAAATATAAACTAATATCCACAACTACTTAGGCAGCACAACCCGCGAAGGTATAGTATAAAGCGGTTTGTGTTGTTTTTTTATTAATTACCGACGATTAAAAACTAAAAGGAGAGTACATATGAAAACAAAAGCAAAGATAATTGCAAGTTTATTTACAATGTTATTTTTTTTGATTGGGCTGAGGGTTGATGTTTTTGCCTTTAGCAGCGGTAATGGAACGGCAGCAAGCCCTTTTATTATAACGACACCGGCGCATGTTAACCAAATGCGAAGCCATTTAAACGCCCATTTTAGGCTGGGCAATGATATAAATATGTCCGGGATAAATCATGTGCCGATTGGTACTTTTACGCAGCCTTTTAGAGGGGTGCTGGATGGTAATGGGCATGCAATAAGGTATTTGATGGTAAATGCGGGAGCTAGTGCTTCAGGGGCAGGCTTGTTTGAGGTTGTAGATAGTGCCGCTATAAGAAATTTAACTTTGGAGCATGTAAATATAAGCGGTACGATAAATGCCGCTGCACTTGTAGGTCACTTTGCTGTTAATAACAACCAACATCCTGTTTCAATATACAATGTTGGTGTAAGCGGTACGATAAATGCTACACACGATCAAGCAGGCAGTATAGTTGGAACATTATCAGCCATATCGGGACAAACTGCTGTAATAAACAGAGTACGCTCAACTGCTGAAATAAACGCTGTAAACAACTCCGGCGGGCTTATAGGTCATGTTAGCGGGAGGATTCATTTAACTGAAAGCTACTTTGCAGGCGAAATAACCGGAAACGGGGGAATCGGAGGATTAATAGGTAACAGTAGGAATACTAATAATATAAGCAATGGCTCAATAATAGAAAATAGTTTTTCTATTGGTAAATTAACTGCTACTGGCAATTCATCTATCGGAGGCTTGATTGGGAATCCGGCTCGTGATACTTTTCAAATAATAAACTCTTATTCAGCAAGTGAATTGAATACATTAAATATTTCGCTAAGAAACGGCTTAGCACCAAATGGTGTTGCCGCTATTACCAATTCCTTCTTTGACGGACGAGCCGCGGGAAGAACAAATGGAAACTTAGACCCAAATTCCAGGCTTACATCGGGGCTAATGTTTAGAGATACATTTACAAATTGGGATTTTGATAATATATGGACTATAAACGAAGGCAGCTCATATCCGTTTTTGAGGAATCTGCCAAAGCCTGAAAAAGCGACTGCCTTGCCCATAGCAAGAGGCGGCGCAAGGGGCAGAGGTACGGCAGACGACCCTTACATAATATCAGAAGGATACCAATTGCAAGATATGACCTATGATATAAGTGCCCATTTTAGGCTGGGCAATGATATTGATATGGCAGGTATAGAATTTGTGCCAATCCCTCAATTTAATGGTGAACTGGACGGCAATGGGCATGCAATAAGAAACCTTACGGTACATCTCCCTCACGGCGGCGGTGGTTTGTTTAATACGACGGGAGACGCTGTTATACAAAATATAAATTTTGAAGATGTAAATTTTTATAGCGATGGAGGTAGTGTTGCACTTGTTGGTAACTTTAGGGTAACTTCTTACGAAAGTCCCGGATTTATAGACAATGTTAGTATAAGCGGGGCGATAACTGCCGGAGGCAGTGGGAGTACTGCAAGCAGTATGGTGCTTGATTTGACAAATGTAACAACCCAGCCTGTAATATTAAGCAGGCTCCATTCGAGTGCAACGTTAACATCTCCCGATCAGACCGGTGGACTTATACGTGCTATAGCAGGAAGGAGTGTTTGGAATGGAGGGGAGTTTATTGGTGTGGAAGGCGGGACTTTTATTTTAAGCGAAAGTCATTTTTCAGGGGAGATAATTACGGATTCTTCAGCTGGAGGGTTGATAAACTTTACTAATGCCTGGGACAATGGTTCAGAGATAAGAGACAGCTTTTCTACCGGCAGGATAACATCGAGTAACAGTAATCCCGGTTTTGCTGTTACTGGTTTGATAGTCTCTAGCAATAGCTCTTTGCCGATAATAAACTCCTTTTCAGCAAGCGAGTTAAGCGGGTTATATAGGCTTGGCTTAGCGACAACATGGAATATAGTCCCCACCAACTCCTTCTTCGATGCTGCTCTTGCAGGCGTTGAAACCCCTGAAGACCAAGCCCGCACTACAGCCCAAATGATGCAGCGTGATACTTTTGCAGGCTGGGACTTTGATAATGTTTGGGATATAATTGAGGGGCATACGTATCCGTTTTTAAGAAATGTATCAACGGCACCGCCTATTGAGCGGCCGGCGAATATAACAGGTCTTATTTGTACAGAGCAGACCATCAGTACATTAGGCTTTAGCTGGGATACAATGGCTAATATAGACTATTTTGAAATATCATTTGATGGGCAGACATCCACTCAAATCGAAAACACCGCCCGTTTTGACGGACTTGATGGAGATGTATCATATACCTTTATGGTTAGAGCCGTAAGGGGTGGTATATACGGCAACTGGGCTTATATTACGGTTTATACTGTTGATAACAGCCTTAACGCACCTGAAAACCTTGTTGTTACAGGACGTACATCAAACAGTATAAGCTTATCTTGGGATGCTGTAAATAACGCAACTGAATACATTGTAAATTACAATGGTCAGAGTATAGCTGCTAATACAAATAGCATAACTATCAGGAATTTGGCAAGCGATACTGAATATATTATAACCGTGCAAGCCCGAAATACAACTAATATAAGCCCAAGAAGCCTTGAACTGTCAGTCAGGACATACAGGGCACCTTATGCCCCTGTAACTAATCTTAGGCATACCGGTCGTACTAATTCTTCCATAACCCTTGTATGGAACCCTGTGATAGGCGTTACGACATACCAAGTCAGATTTGGTGAAAATATTATATCGGTTACGGATAATACGGTTATTGTGAGTGATTTATCTCCCGGTACCAGTTATACATTTGCTGCAAGGGCATACTCCTCCGATAATGTGGGGGAATGGAGCAGTCCCATAACTGTCAGCACTTTGCGGGGTCCATCAGCTCTTTACAGTGAAATACTGTTAAATGCCCAAAATACGGCAGTGTATGAAATAGTACTGTCAGGCGACAATGTATTTTTTGATGGGGATACAGTATTTAATATAACATATGACCCTGAGGTTATCAGGCTTTTAGATTTTGCAAGTCAGGTTCCGGGGGCGCATACCGGTGTTGGAGTTATACCGGGTACAAATATACAAATTTTGTCTATATCAAGCGGAAATATTGAATTTAGGTTTTTACAGCAATTACGAGACGATCAAGTATGGAGCGGGATATTTACCATTGCCCGTTTCCAAGCTTTGAGAACCCGAAGTACAACTATTGTTTTTGAACAATAAGGAGGCTGTGATTAATGGGTGAAAAAACATATTATGCAGCCAGATTAAGATTGATAGCGTTTATCCTTATTTTTGCCATGCTTGTCCAAATTTTGAATGCTGAGATGGTTTTAGCTCAGGTTGAGATGCTTGGTGAGATAATTGAAGATATTGGCACAGTAGACGAGGTTACCGAGGACACAGGCAACGGCGAAGAGCCTGATAGTGAGGGCGAATCCGATGATGAAACTGAGAATGAGCCGGATGATATTGATAACGACGAGGAAGCATATGACAAGGAGGAAGATGAGGAGGACGACCTCCTACTGCTCATTGATCCTCCTGCGATTACAGTTCCTGACTTCGAAATAGGCTCGGGGATGGTAATAGAGCGAAGGATTTTTCCGCCCTTCTTTTTAGATATCACCGAATTTTCTGACGAGGCAATATCTCTGGTCTTTAGCGGCCGCCCTTATTCGGATTTAGATGAATGGGAGCGGTTCGTACTAAGAGATCAAGTTTTTGTCCGTGAGGATACAATGCTTGCTTTGGAAGCTTTTGGCTACAGCATTTATTCGTCCATACCCATTGCGCGGATTATGCAGCAGCTGGAGTTAAATGTCCATGATGCTCATACTATGATTGCAAACTACGGCGGGCTGGACGGACCTGTTTATGAGGCTAATGCCTTTCGTCAAATAGTTATTCAAAGTTCTATACCGATATCTGATGCGGATAGAGCGGAGATAGTAAGCTTTATTGCTGCCGGACATGGGGCAGAGCATGTTATGTCTACTTATATAATGTCTTTAGCTTTAGATATGCCCTTAAGCTTTCTTATGCGACCACAGCAGGTATTTGATTTTAATAGCATAACATTGATGGAGATAAATCCACCGAGAGAAGATGCGCCTTCTATTCCTGCGCCGGAGCTTCCTTCACGGCACCCTTCTGATGATGAAGATGAGGGTTCAGACGAAGATTACGAAGATTCAGACGACGAAGATGATGAATACACAGGCTTTGATGATGAATCAAATGATGAGAATGATGAAAACGCAGAGAAACCTTCCGAGTCGGATGACAACGAAAACAGTTATGAAAATGAGGGCGAAGAAGAATCCGGTTTAGAGGCGGGTTCTTTAGGATTAGCAAACCCTAGACTTGTTGGCTCGGCTGTAGCGAATGCAGGACAGGTGCATCCTGTACCGCAATTGTTAAATTCAGTTTTTTTTCTTCCAATGGGCGTAGAATTATCTGCCCTGGAAGAATCAGAGGGGTTAAACGGTGATGAAAACGAAAACCCATCTCCCGAAGAGCCGGATTATCCGGATTATAGTGAAAATGATGATGAAATAACCGAGCCGGAAGATGATGATGAGGCTCAAGACCCTGATGAAGATGATGAAAATGAAGAGCCGCCATCTTTGCCTAATAATCTCCTGCCGGATTACGGGGAGGAAGACGCCGAGCTATTATCGGAGCTTGATTTACATATTATTATAAGCCTGGCAAATCAATACCAAATTCATCCGGATATATTAATAAATTTTATCATAGAAAATGGTATGAACGGTCAAAGTCTTAGAAGTTTTATAAGGCTCATCCAAAGGCTTAACGGTATTGTAATAGAAGAAGAGTTTAGTATGATTGATCCGAGTGTGCAGGCTCTTTCTCTTGGGCGTTCCGCCGCAACACCGCCGGATATAGGATTATCATGGCGTTATCCGGCGTCACCTTTCAGCTACAAAGGCTCTTTTTCTGAAGTTATAAATTTAAACACAGGGGCGTTAATTTATACGGATCATATAGTAACCCTCCCCGGCAGGGGCGGTTTTGATCTTAACTTGTCACTTATTTATGACTCCAGCCAGTCCAGTAATGATTTTTACTGGGGTGAAATAAACAATGTTAATGTATTTATGAACGGACATTTCTTTACGGAATCATGGAATAATGTACCCATACCTATCACCCGGTATGTAGGATCGATGGAGCACAGCCCAAGGTGCAGATTTATTGCTTCAGGCTGGACTTTTAATACAACACGGATATTTAGAGATGATACGACCTTTATTCATGGGATTCTTTCTCCTAATCCGCTAAGATTTATAAGGCTTGCTGACGGGCGCACCATTGAAATAGAAACCACAGGAGGCACAGCAAATCTTAGAAACTATAACCGTACTGACCTACGGCTGCAGGCGGATAATTTTGCCTCGTTCCCCGGCTCGGTTTTTATACTTACTTATGCTGACGGTACGAGAGAATTTTTAAATCAAACCAATTTGGTGGCAAGAACCGACCGCTTTGGAAATACTATCCAATTTATTGATTCGGATCATCGCCTTACAATTATCGATTCTAATAATCAACAGGTAATTATTGATTTTCCTGCTAACCATTTTCACCAACTTATGCGTGTTACACTACCGGATGCAAGTATAATTGAATATACCATCACCACCGTTCCTATGTTTTTAAACTCTGTTTTTATACGGCATCTGACAGAAAAAAGAGACCAGCATGGGAGAATTACAAGGTTTGAATATCAATTGGCCCCATACAACCCTAATTTTTTCAGCCGTACAAGCCAGACGAGGCAATTCCTTTCTCCGGCTGAACTTGACCGCCTGACAGTCTTCAGATTCTGGGGTACAGGGATAACTGGCTGGTTTGGAAGCCCTCTTCAATTTTACGCTCGTCATGGAGGTCCTTCCGGGGTAGATATACATAGCTATAACAACCATATAAACAGCACTTTCGTGTTTGGCAGTAATCATCTTAATGCGGCGACAAATCCCCATTATTCCAACCTTGTAAGAATTACATACCCAACAGGCATGGTTACAACCTATGTTTATGGTCAAACCTTCGCTTCTTTGCATGCCATGGGGCATAAAGAGCATTATTATGTTAGGGAACGCTTTGACACAGCAAACGGTATGCGGTTTAACCATGTTACCTACACTATGGGTGCAGGCGGCAATTCGAGGAACAATTTCTCGGGGATGTCTCTTACTAATACTGTGCTTACGGAACTGCCAACGACATATTTTTACTATATGACCGAGCGCAGAGGTGAAATTACCACCACTTATCGCTTTAACCACCGCCATCTTTTGGTGGAACAGCGGGTGGTGGGCGCAGGGGTTACTGAAACCACCATATTCACCTATGATCAATTTGACCTGCCTGTTACTGTTGTAACCACTGTTTCAAGCGGTTTTGGCTCATATACAACCACGGAACGGTTTCAGCATGACTCATATGGTAATATAACGGCTCATTGGTCGGTTTTGGCAGATGGCAGCACCGCGGATTTACACAGGACAAGCTTCACCTATGACCGCAGGTTTAATTTGATGACCGGAAAGACATATAGGCAAGACGCAAATACGCTTATATCGGAAACATTTACCCTATCTCCTGACGGACGGCATGTAAGCTCTTTTACCCGCACTGTAAACGGTATGCAGACTGCAAGGGAGGAATATACGGTAAATTCCTTCGGGATGCTAACCGGTCAGCGGAGTTTTTACGCCCCCGGCAGGTTTATTGAGGAGAGTTTTACCTATACAAACAACACCCATTTAGCCAGCCGGACGGTAGGTGAAGCGGTTGAGCGCTTTACCTACGATCGTATGGGTAACCTGCTGACCCATATAGACCCTAACGGCAACCTTACCAGCCACAACTACGACCGTCTAAACCGTTTGACCCATACATTTAACCCGGACGGGACTAACAATGTTATAACCTACAACGATATAGCAAACACCGTAACCGTCCGTGATGAGATGGGTTTTCAAATCATGTATACCTTTAACCCGCTGGGGCTTTTGACTACGGTTACTGACTTGCAAACCGGGCATGTACTGGGGCGTGTCACATACGACAGTTTTATGAATATCCTGACAGAGGCAGATGCTAATGGAGTTGTGACCACCTATCGATACGATGGCTTAAACAGACTGATAGAAATACGTACAGGGAGCCATGTTGAAACCTTCGCACACCAAAGCGGCATAAACCAAGGCAACAAGGTAATCCGCACATTGCAAGGTGACGCGGCAGCCCCAAGCCAGCAATCTGCGGCATTTACAGACAGGTTTGGCAGACTGGCGTATGAATCGGTGTTTTTAGACGGGCAGGAGCTTCGAACCCGCTTTACCTATGATTTTTTAGGTAATATTTTGACTACCCTAAATCCGCGTGACGCAGCACTTGGGCACTCTGCCACAACTCGCTTTACGTATCAGTTTAACTCACTTGGGCTAAATTTGATTACTGAAAACGCTTTAGACTACCGGACGGAAGAACAAAGTGACTGGCTTGGGCGCACAATCTCCACAAGGGACGCATTAGGCAATATAGCCCGCATGAGCTATAACAACCGCTCACTTTTGGCTGAAATCCGCACCCCGTTTGAAGGTGGGCATTACCGTGTCCAACATTTCACATATGATTTAAACGGCAATATAATAAGTGAGAGAACCACGGCAAACCGCCCGGGGCAGGCAGCGCGTTATATCGAGAATATATTCGCTTACGATTCTATGAATCGCCTGATACGGACGGAAACGGGAGGTGAACGTGTTGAGTTTACCTATGATCGTATGGGGCGCCAAACTTCTGTCCGCAATGCAGGCGGCAGCCGTATAAACCGCTTCGAATACGACCATAGGGGCAATCTCATACGCACTATAGACCCCATGGGTCAAGAAGAAACATTTGAACATGACCGGAATGGCAATGTCATAAGGCGTACAGACCGTAACGGTACAGTATTTACCACCACTTACGATAATATGAACCGCCCAATAGAGACGAGAGCCGTAAGTGCTGACGGCACGATTATTCAGCAGGTACGCACAACATTCAGCGTGAATGGCTTGCTAATCTCAACAGAAAATGAGAACGAAACTACAACTAACCGCTATGACAGCCTGGGCAGGCTTGTGGAGGAAACAACATCAGACGGCACAAGACGTGTGTACACCTACGATGTACTGGGCAGCCGCACCGGCTTTGAACTGTTTGTAAACGGTAACCGTATTTTAAACCAAGTTTACGAATATGACCGCCTAAGCCGCCTTACGGCAGTCAGCAGCGGCAGTCTTCGCGAGGCTATCTACCAATACGACGGCAATAACAACCGTATATCCAGACAAATGGTAAATGGCGTAACCACAACCTACACCTATAACCAAGCAGGACTTATGACAAGCCTTGTAAACCGTAATAACCAAGGGATAATCTCATCTTATACATACACATATTTCTTGGACGGTAATCAGGCGACAATAATAGACCATACAGGGCGGCTATTGACCTATGTATACGACAATCAAAACCGTTTGGTAAGCGAAATTGAGCAAAGACCGAACGGCGAAATTATTACACGAAGCTTTACTTTCGACAATGCAGGCAACAGAGCTTCAAAAACGGTTGTGGAGAACGGTGAAACTACGGTTACCGCCTACACCTACGACCTAAACAACCGTTTAACACGTATCCATGAGCATAACCAACAAACCGGCTCACAGCGCATGACTGGCTTCACCTATGACCCTAACGGCAACCAGCTTGCAACCACCTCAAGCGGGACAAGCCCAAGGGTAGGAGCAGGCGAGGCGGGGCTTAACCTGCACGTCCATTCATTGACGGTATTTAGGGACTTTGCCCATTTACAGGATGAACTTAGGGGAACAATAAGAAGTGACGGCACAACCCGGCTGACAACAAGGCTTGCGACCCAAGCTGACCATGATAACCTTGATGAACTGTTAGCCGGCACTATAAGCAGCCAGGATATACCGCTGCCGAGTATCCAAATGATGGTGCTAAACAACGACAGCGATACGACCTTTACAGGCAGTGCATTTTCAAGCAGATACACCTACGACCTGTTTAACCGCCTGATACGTATAGACCGACCGGGGCTGCGTGCCGAGTATGCCTACAGAGCCGACGGTATGCGGATATCCAAGACCGTGAACGGCATAATCACCCGCCATGTATGGGATGGGCTTAATATCGTCGCTGATGTGGAGGCGGATGGGACAATTATTGACACCTACATCCGAGGGGTTGGGCTGATACGTAGCTTGGTACATGGGTATTACGTGTTTAACGCACGCGGCGATGTTGTGCAGATAACCAATGCCATAGGCTGGGTTACGAGGGATTATGAGTATGATGCTTTTGGTAACCAGTTAGACAGGCAGCATTTGTCCAATGAAGCGGATACGAACCCATGGCGGTTTAGCGGGGAGTATTTTGATATTGAATCGGGGTTGGTGTATTTAAGAGCGAGGTTTTACAACCCAGTTACGGGGCGTTTTATAACCGAAGACCCGCACTGGGGTGTACACAATATGATATTTGGGGATAATCCTGCTACTCTAAATGGTCAGCCAATGCCAGATATTAATGCAATTAGACAATCTGCAAATTTGTTTGTTTATGCCGGAAACAATCCTATTAAATTTGTTGACCCAAGCGGATTGTTCTTCATAATGCAAAGTTCTAGCGGCATATTCAGCATAAGACCATTTAACAGTATCAATATGGCTTTGAATACAGTCATGTCGATACTGCCTATTGGTGGTACTATAACTAATCAAATACAGCGGGCACCTAACCCAAGTGCTACTGTAGTTGGGGAAGCAAGCTGGGGGAGAGCTGGTTCTGGGTTTGCCTGGTCTCCATCTCCTGGTGCAGACCTCATTATGGATGCAGGTATGTATGGGTTTGCTCGAGGCACCAATCTGGTAACCTCCTCAAGGGGAGGAGCAATTGCTTCATCTCTTTTTACCGCGGGAATGGCAAATGATAGATTGGGTCATAGTAACACTATTATGGGCTTAATGGAGGTACATAACGTTAACAATCGTTTTTCTGACTTAACAAGCTTAACAAATCAAATAGCTAGATTTGATAATATTATTATGAATAACCCGGATTATTTTTTCTTTACAACACAGTATGGGATAATGCATGGCAACTTTAGCGGTTCTCAGTTTTTAAGAGATTTGGAGTTATACAGGATGGAGGAATCAATTCGTTCTCAGATTTTTAGACAACGAGCTAGAGTAAGTCCTTCAAATTGGACTGTTGATGATTTTAATAGTGCAAATAATGCACTTATGACTAGGCTCCGAAGGCAGTAAAAATTATATATATATCTATATAATATAAAGTGAGGTAACAATATGGATTATATTATTGGTGCAATCATGCTGTTATCACTATTCATTGTTTTTGAATTTACATCTGTTGTTTATACTCGAGCTATTTATAATAAAATCAGAAAAACAGGCATTGAAGGCTTTGGACGTCTGATGAGTTGTAAAAGGGTATATTTTAATTTCAGGTATTCAGCAATAATACCAGAGTATGTCCCAATTGTAGAATTTTACTATGCAGAAAAACGCTATGAAATGCCAGCTGTAGGACGTTTTGGTGTTAGTCCTGGTAAAGTTGGAGACGAAATAGCAATAATCTTTTCTGAAGAATATACCGACAAAATTATTATAGTTAGGGATAAAAGTACACAAGATAATTACAATATTTATGTTTGTTTGTGCCATTTAGTTATTATATTTATTATATTCTTAATAGAGATGCTATTAAACTAACTGGATTTATAGCACCACAGACATGATTAATCGGTTTGGGGGTGTGAGTTTTTAGATGAGGGAGTTTTACAGATTAGAAACAATCGACTTTGGAGACTTTCCATTTGCCTTTTGCGATCTTCCAATCAATACCAATAATTATGCTGATACAGGCTTTAAGTGTTCAAAATGTAGCGCACCGATTGGAGCTTTGTACTGGCTTGAGCCCAGAAGGGTGATATTATCAAAGCCAAGGTATGGAGATTTTGTATCTGGTCAAAGATACCTGTTTTCAGAAAAAGTTAAAACCGCATATGAACAGTCCGATTTAAAAGGCGTAAAGGCATTTATCCCTGTTGAAATAGCTAAAGTGAGGTATATGCACAAGGGTTCGCCCAAACCGCCTCAATATTACGCTCTTGAATTAGAGTACAGCTATGCAGGAGTTGATATAGAAAAATCAGTTGTAAGAGGGAATCCACACGAAGGGTGGTGTACGTTATGTAACCCATTTAGGAATACAAAAAACGAAATAAGAGGTATCTACATTGATGATACCAATTGGGGTGGTGAAGATATTTTTCATCTGTATGAAATGGGAGGCTCTGTATATGCTTCACAAAAATTCATAGATTTTTGTGAAGAACATAAGTTTACCAATTTTAACTATATTAACACTAAGGATTATGTATTTGATTTTTTTGGCTCGTTTATTTGAGTGTTTATGTTGTGCAGAACAATGAAACCACAGTAACAAACTACACCTACAACCTAAACAACCGCCTGATACGTATAGACCAACCGGGACTGCGTGCAGAGTATGCCTACAGAGTCGACGGTATGCGGATATCCAAGAGCGTGAATATCATAAACCCCCATTGCAAGAGATAATCCTGCAATGGGGGTTTTAGTTTTATTGCTCTATTACGGTCCTATTACAATAGTCCAATAAAGGGCGGCTTGATATCTACCTGTTGATATGATATCGTTAGATGCAAATTGTACTACAAAGCCGTTATTTATATCATCCAAATCGCCCCATGTTACTGCGTGGTTAGCACCGCCTGTAATAGCCGGAATATCGTTATGATCCCATACAGGCTGGGATACAGGAAGCCCTGTTGCAGGGTTAAATAAAGATGCAGTACCTGCCCTAAGAGACCTTGCCAGTAAAGTTTCCCCACCTGATATGATAGGTCCTGCGCTTACTTCAACTCTCCAATCGCTGTGATGATTGCCGTTTACAACAGTAAAGCCTACGGCTGTTAATTGAGTCGAGTCGGCGGCGTCCTCAAGTTCAATCGGTGTTGTATTGCCAATTGGAGCAAGGGTATGCGTGCCAAATTCCAAATTGTTTGCTGACAAGCTTAGAGACTCCGGGAAACCTGTAAGGAATATATCATAATTGTTAATCACGTGAACATTTGTGCCGGCAAGGGCTTCATTTGTATTTTTTATACCGCCTAAGCTGTTTACTCCGGCCCAGGTAATATTTGGAAATCCGTTTATACCGGCTGCCATACCATAGTTGCGCGCACCGGTTGTAGCTGCGTTGCTGCCGCCGCCAAATATTCCGCCGGTAAACCTTATGCCTTCATGGGTGCCTCCACTTTGTTCAGGTTCCCAAGTGCCGTTGCTCATTTGCAATATAGCTAAATCATCCATCTCACCATCTACAAAAATACCGCCGCCGTAACGAGCTTGATTACCGGTTACCTCAACATTATATCGCATTTCAACCAACCCAACACTGTTTGATATAAACATACCGCCGCCATTATAAACAGCTATATTCTCTGTTATACGTGTTGTAACATGGTGACAACCGCCGGCTATTACAATATTTAATCCGGGACTATCAGCATATAAGCCGGCACCGTAGCGAGCTCTATTGCCATCAATATAAGTCCGGCCAGGCATACTAAATGTATGCGGCGCGCCTTGGGAGGATGATATATGCACACCGCCGCCATAACGGGCATCATTTGCGGTAATGTTCAAGCTGCCCATATGGGTAATGCCTTGCCCCATAGACCCGGGGGGAACCACCGGAGTACCAATAGTCACTCTGGTATTATTGCCTGTTACATACATACCGCCACCGCTGACGGTCGCTGTATTGCTGTTTATTCCAGTGTTTTCAGCCGTAAGTATCAAATTAGTATTTCTTATAAACATACCGCCGCCGCGCCCGCCAAAATTAGTGCCTGAACCGCCGGCATAATTATTTGCATCGGCTATATTACCTTCCACCATTGAGCTGCCTTCCATCCTAAGCGTCGTTAAAGCTGTACCTGTATCAGCTATATACAAGCCGCCGCCCATCCAAGCTGTGTTTGGCTCATTACTGCCTAAGCCGCCTATTCTGGCGTGTATACCGAGAGTTAGGTTTGCAGGGCTGGTTACTGCTATACCGCCGCCTCTGCCGGTGTTAATGTTTCCAAGCTGACCGATAGCGTTGTTGCCGGTTATTGTACCGTTTATGGTTACTGTAGAAGGGATTGCGGTCCCTTGGATTATTATGCCGCCGCCGTTTATGGCAGAATTGTTTTCAATCAAGCCGCCTGCCATATTGAAAGTTGCGCCTCGTACCAGCACACCGCCGCCGTTGCCGCCGATTGGGTTGCCGGCAGCATCAGCACCGCCTACACTATTATTGTAAATTGTTGGATTGCCGCTGCCTTGTGGATTCATAGTGAATACGCCTTGTATAACGGCTACGCCGCCGCCTGAAAGACCATCTGCTATTTGTCCGCCAGCGTTCTGCACTGATAAGTTACCGGATATTATGCCGCCGTGCATATAAAATCTCGCGTTTGCGTGACCAATAACTTGTACGCCGCCGCCGGTACCTCTTACTATATTTCCGCTTATTGTACCGTCATGCATGATAAAGCGGGAATTGTTGCCCGTTATTCTTACACCGCCGGCATGTGGTATCCTATTGACAGGTGCAAGTGTATCGGTTCCAACACGGCTTTGGACATGGTTAATTATAGAACCATTGTGCATTGTAAAAGTACCGCCGCCGCTTATATTTACACCTCCGCCGCCTGAACCGCCTTGATTAACTATATTTGCTTCAATAGTACCGTTATACATTGTAAAGTTAGCTGCAGTGCCGCTTACATCCACCCCGCCGCCTGCAGTACCGCCGCGGTTATGTGAAACATGGGCACTGTCACGCATTATAAAGGTACCGCCAACAGCAACCCCGCCGGCATTGCTGTTGTTCGCATTACTGGTGTGGGTAAGCTGACCCGGATTCTGAACATCATTAAACATAACAGCCGCATTACCGGACATTTCAAAAGTGGTTCCGCTCATTGCAAAAACACCTGCGCCGGCTCCTGAATTGGCTTCAAATGTATTTCTGTAACTTATACTTTCACCGCCAATAATACCGCCGCTCATGTTGAATACCGCCGTATTTCTAAGCAACACGCCGCCTCCGCCGCCAACTCCGCCAGAAGGCCAAGCCACATTGCCGCTTATACGCCCATTTAACATAGTAAATGTACCGCTGTTCACATGTACGCCGCCGCCAGAGCCGGTGTAGGCAGTAGTGGATTCATTGCTTACCTGAGAACTTCTGGTACGGTTATGGTGAATAACTGCACTGGCACTTGTCATGTTAAAATTACCGTTTTGTACATATACGCCGCCGCCTACTTCAGCCCTGTTATTGGCTATTGCGCCGCCATTAAATGTGAAAGTATTGCTGCTGCCTACAAACACGCCGCCGCCCGGACCGGTATTGCCGGGACCATGCGGGGTTTCATTGCCGTATAAATTGCCGATAGGGTCCACATTTCCAATTATTCCGTCATGCATAGTAAACAGAGAAGACCCGCCAGAACCATCCGAACCGGGTAACGCAACCCCGCCGCCAAAAGCCGCAGTGTTTTGGTCAATAGTACCGCCGGTCATAGTAAAATTAGTATTTATTAAAGCTACGCCGCCGCCAATGCCGGTTCTAACTACAGGCTGAGCACTGCTTATATTATTCCAAATTACGTTTTCGCGGAGTCCATTGCCCAGTATTGTACCATTAGCCATGTTGAATATAGCACCATTGCTTATGGCTACTCCTGCACCGCTGCCGCCGGCGAAGTTGCCTAAGGTGCGGTTCGCATCCCCAATCACCGCCGCATTACCGCCCATAATGAACTGCGCGCCGTTTGTCGCATACACTCCGCCGCCGTGATGATTAGCTACATTGCTCCTGATTCTGATTATATTGTCTGTGCTAAGATTAAATATTGTACTATCTCCCGCATGAATGCCGCCGCCTGAACCTGCTATGTTTCCTTCGATAACGCCGCCGTTCATATTAAATCTACCGGGGTTAGTCCCCATATTAGGCATACGGAATCCTATATACACACCACCGCCTAAGCCGGTCAGCTGCTGTAATTGAGAGAATGTTCTCGTAGTATTAGCAATATTTTCATTTATCCTGGCAGAACCGCCCATATTAAGCACAGTTTCTCGCCCTACATATATACCGCCGCCAAACATAGCCATGTTATCGGAAATTTCGCCGCCGGTAAAGTTAAATATAGTACCAAGTTCAGGCATTGCTACACCGCCGCCTAAGCTCATGTTCTCAAAAACTTGACCCAATCCCCATTGAGTGCTGTTAGCCATAAATACTGTGTTGCCTCTTATTGTATCATTTACTCTGCCTATAGTACCTCCGGACATTAAATTTGGATAACTCATAGGGCAGGATGATAAACTAACACCACCGCCCATATGCGTCATAAATCCCGTCACCCCTTGCTGACCAACAATATTATCGGCAATCATACCGCCGCGCATATCAAATAATGCGCCGTGTTCAAAAAGTATACCGCCTCCCGCGTTAATCCCGCGCATAAAGTTGCCTGTTGTTGTTTGGTTGCCTATTACATTGCCCGAATGCATTATTACAGCATAATGGCTGGTTTGGGTACCCCATAATGGCTGAGGCAGAATAAAGTCGTCAGACGCATCTCCAAGATCCATGCCCATGACCATTGGAGCCCAAAGATTAGTAGCAAATATACCCCCGCCGCCGCTGTAAGAGCGGTTGTTTCGGATTGCGCTTAGTGAACCGCCCTGTAATATTAAGTGAGCCCGTTCTAAAGTCCACGCAAAACCTTGGTTATTAATATATACACCGCCGCCGCTACCTAAGGTTGACTCATTGTGTTCTATTATAGTAATTGGGTTTATTGTTAAAGCGGAAGGTCTGAGTATGGCGGAGCCGCCAAGTTGAGTGAACCCAACTACTGCAATACCGCCGCCGTTGCCACTTGATTCATTATGAGAAACCCATGTAATATGCCCGCCGCCGGTACCTATTGATGCAATGGTGCCTTCTGCAAGATGCAGCCCGCCGCCTATGCCAAATTCTGCTACATTACCGGCATTTGTTCTATTTGGTGCATGAGGTCCCGGTGAGCCGGTGCCGCCTATAGTTACCAGTCTCTCTACAGTAAGATTTCCGCTGAGCATTGATAAACCGCCGCCGTTTACGGAAGCCGCATTACGCCTTATATCCGTTCTCGGACCTAAAACTACCGTATTATAGCCGGCGGCAAATATAGCACCGCCGTCGCTCCAGGATCTGTTGGAGTCAAGCATAACTGCCCCTGTATGGGCTGCGTCAGTTGAGCTTGAGGTTGTTAAAGCTGCATGATTACCCAAGAACACGCCACCACCGGACATAGCAGTATTGTGAGAAATATGCGCCCCTGTTCCAAGTGTAAGTGTACCGTTATTGCTTAGATTACTGCTGCCTGCAACATACACGCCGCCGCCATGATTAGCAAGGCTTCCTATGATTGAAGCGTTGCTCATTGTAAGGGTGGCATTGTTTCTAACTTCCACGCCGCCGCCGTTAGTAGTTCTGTTTTCAGGGCTTGCAAGGATTATTCTAAAGCCTACATAGTTTCCGCCGCTGCCGTATCTGTCAGCATCCATGCCTGCTATTGTTAGGGACGCCGCCGGCTGTACTATAAAATGCCTGGCCGGTGCATGTTGAATAAGCACAACAGTATCTAAAGGATTCGCTCTATCAGAATGCAGGGTTATATGTTGATTATTAGCAATTGTAATTGCACCAAATCCACTGAGTGCTGTATTGATTATGCTTTCAGAAGAAAGCCTTACTGTATGAGTACCTGCTCCCAAACCATTTATATGCGCTTGAAGAGCGGCAAAAGTATTACCTGTAAAAACACTGCCGCCAAGAGGCATCATTATTTCGCCGCCAAAGGTTATTATTAACTCTTCCGTTTCGCTTACAAACTGCTCTGCGCTGTCAGGATGGACTACAGCAAAAACTACATCCCCACTAAAGCCCGTAAATAAATCCTCTTCAGCATTTTCCATTTCATTGCCATTGGAAGAAGCCGCTGATGCAAGTATAGGGAATGGATTAACAGCTTCGTGATAAATTCTGCCTTCCGCGTCTTCGCTAAAGTTTCCGACAAAAAGGTCAGCCCCGCCGCTAAAAGTACTCATAACTCCGCGAGCCATGAAAGTTTCAACATTAACATTAACATTAATAGAAGGATTTATCATTTCTTCAACTTTTTCTAAATTATCTCTTATGTACTGTGAAAAACCACCGTCGTTTAAAACGATTATTAAATGACTTATATCCACGCCATTTTCATCAAAGGCTCTTATACCGCTGCTTTGTATAAGAAGGGCGTTTGTATCAATGCCTGTATAAAGTTGGTCAATCTCAATCTCAATTTCGTTATTTTCAATCTCAAAAATTATTTCCGTATCGGCTATTATAAATACGAAACGCTCCCCTATGCTTGTGCCGCCTTGGGGGTGGTCAGCTTCAAATGTAACGCTAAACCATGTACCCGCAGGAGAACCTATAAAAAACCCGCCATCATCTGTAATACGGATTTCAGTTTCAATCACATTACCATACTCATCGGTTATTGTCATATCACTTGCAAGAACTACAGCTAAGTCGCCGTCTGCGCGCTCATATGCCGCCGGACTAATGAAAAAGTCACCGTCAAAACTAAAGAAAAGCGGAATACTTGGACTTAAATCAAGTCCGGGAGTCAAGCCGGGACTAATAACATTGAGATTTTCGTCGTCCTCGTCCTCTTCTTCCTCATTGTCTTCATCATCATTTTCGCCGTACTCACTGTCTTCTTCGCACTCACAATCTTCGTCTAAACCGCAATCTCCATCATTTTCCTTATCTTGATCACCGATGTCTTCTTTATCTTCGCCTAGCTCATTGTCTATATCGTCTTCCTCATCGGCAGGTTCACCGTCATCATCATTTTCACCTGACTCACCATTTTCGTTGTCTTCACCATCGCCGGACTCACTGTCGTCATTCTTTTCATCACCGCCGGGCTCACTGTCATTGCTGCCCTCTTCAGGGCTGTCATCGTTGGAATCGCCGCTATCGGACCCGGAATCGAAGGATTCCGAATACCCAGATCCGCTCCCATCACCGCTATCAAGCTCATCCGCGCTAAAAAAGACCACATTTGCCACCAAGAAAAATGAAAGCAAAATAGCACAAAGCTGGCTCAGTTTTATGGGCAATTTTATTGGAAGTTTTATGGGTAATCTATTCATTGTTAATATCCCTTTCAACATTTTTTATTTTTGCAGAACACTAATATAATCCAATACTTCTCTCTATAATGAAAGACACTAAATATCATTGTTTGGTAGAACAATCCTCTGTGTAAATGTAAATTTTTTGTGAATATTTTTTCTGGGTTATATCGTCACGAATTTAATGTGTGAATTTTCGAGTCTGATTTTTTGTCAATTTAGAAGGAACCTGCTCGCCCAAGCATCCCGGGTAGCGGTGACACATTCTCAGATCAGCTATAAATTTAAACGCGACCATATAGCTCTAAACTTGCTTGTTATCATCCATTGGCGTTATAATAACTGTGCCTTTATCGACACTAAGCTTAACCTTACTCCCGCTAACCATACCTCTTGTAAAATTATGTGGAAGCTGGAGCCGCCCAAATCTGTCAAGTACAGCATACTCTTCATGGGTCTGCTCATGAAAAGCAGCAGATAGGCTTTCAAGTTCCAAATTATAGCGTCGGCGGATAAACTCATGGCTTGCACGACCATCGCTCATTGCCGCAACACGGTCAACAAAGGAGGAAACCTGCCTGTCATGAGTTACGATGACAATGGTGGTACCTAATTCTAAACTTATTTTCTTAAATAGGTTTAGTAGATCAATGGTGGTCTTAGTATCTACAGCCCCCGTTGGCTCATCAGCTAACAGGAGGGGAGGCTTGTTAGCCAGAGCAATAGCAATTGCTACACGCTGCTGCTCACCTCCTGAAAGTTCATAGAGTCTGCGTTTTAATTTATTGCCAAGACCAACATATTCGAGCAGAGAGTTAGCGTAATCCCTATCGACTTTTCCTAATATACCCATAGGCAGTATAACATTTTCGAGGGCTGATAAATAAGGTATGAGATTTCTTGCGGTGGTTTGCCACACAAAGCCTACTGTTGCAGACTTAAATCTTCTTATAGCCGCCGGGGCAAGCTTTGCAAGCTCCATCCCATTCACAGTCACTTTACCTGCGGAGGGCATATCAAGCCCGCCTAAGAGATTGAGCAAAGTACTCTTGCCGGAGCCGGAATTTCCAATTATAGCCATCATTTCCCCCCGTGCCACTGTAAGGTCGAGCCCTTGGAGTGCTACCACCTCTATATCTTTAGTTTTGTATATTTTTACAACATTGTCACAGACAATCATATTATTGTCAATCGCCTCAGAGCTCATCGGATAATTCACCATCCTTTAAGGTATACAATTTATGCGCTACATCAGCGATTTCAGGGTCGTGAGAGGACATGACAACAGTAATCCCTTCATCTTTGGTAAGCATAAGGAGTAATTTGATAATTTGCAGCCCCATTTTAGTGTCAAGCTGCGCCGTTGGCTCGTCAGCCAGTATCAAAGCCGGCTTATGGGCAATAGCACGGGCAATAGCGACGCGTTGCTGCTCCCCTCCTGAAAGCTCTTGAGGAATATGCTTTATCCGACCTGTCATGCCTACCATGTCAAGACATTCTTTGGCGCGCTCCAGGCGTTCTTTGTAACTTATCCCCGCGACACGCATGGCAAATTCCACATTTTCCAAAGCCGTCATATCTCCAAAAAGTGCAACAGACTGAAAGATAAAACCAATACGTGTACGTCTTAATTTTTCACATTGTGCTTGAGGCATCTCAGTGATTTCTTCGCCGCAGACCCAAATTTTACCTTTATCAGGTTTATCAAGGGCACCTATAAGGTTGATAAGTGTAGTTTTTCCTGACCCTGACTTTCCGCGCAGGACTGTAAAGCTTCCGCGCTCAACCGTAATAGATATGCCGCCTACAGCTGTTACTATATTACCATGCTTGCTGCCAAAAGTTTTCACAACACACTCTGTGCGTATAATTTCTGACATATTAGCCGATTCCTTTCTTAGAGCCTATCCTTTAATAAGCAGCTTCGTGCTTTTTTGTCTATTTTCTGTTTAACTACGCCGGCGTTCGCTTGCAGGTCAGCTTTGCACATGCGGCACTCACACCTTCTTGTTAAACAGAAAAAATCCTACAAAATCCCTTTGCTGTTATTAAGGGACAGGCTCTTAGAACCTGTCCCTTAATAACAGACTGTGCCTATTCCTCACCTAATTTTAATGTTTGACTGATATTAATACGCTCAGCCATATACCAAAGCATAACAATTGCTATTATAATACTTCCGGATACGATAGCTGCTACATTAAGCGAATCCGCGGCACGGCTGAAAACCCTAAAAGGCAGCTGCCCTTCGGAACTGCCCATCTCAAACATAGGCACAAACAGTGACTGACCAATATTACCTAAAATAAATCCAACTATCAAAGGCAAGATAGAAAGCAATACCTGTTCCCATAAAAGCATAATGGTTACACCGCCTCTGGACATACCCATTGAGCGCATGATACTAATTTGCAGTCTGCGGCTTCTAAGCTCAAATATCCAAAACACCAAGAAACTTGCCACAGTGACTGCTAAAGTCATTACAAAAGACAAAGTGAGAAAGCCGTTCATACTAAGTATTAATGGGTCGTTACGAACAGCAGCAAGATTAGCACCGGCATCTTGCACCCATTGTAAGGATATACCATTGTAAATATAATGCTCTATGATATTGGCAGCGGAGCCGCCGTCTTCTTTTCTAATCCAAACTTCATATGGCTCCAAGCGAAACTCAGTTTTGACAAGCTCGTAATTCATTACAATAAGGTATGATGGATGAGAATTATCTGTCACGGGACTCCAAGCCGGGAAGAAGTCAAAAGTGTCATAAATATATAAAGTTACCTCATGGGGATTGTTAGTCCAAGTGACAGACACTTCATCTCCGTGGGAGACACCAAGCCTATCCATTAAATTACGAGAGAGAAGCGCAACATTTGGATTTAGCGACATAGCGTTCATCTTATGGTTTAGGTGGTAGCTAAACATATCACTGCGCCACCATGCAACCTGAGCGAATTCGTCAGGATAAATAGCCATAACATTTACATTGGGTATATTGGCCGGCAATGCGGACCCGGCTCCGGGTACAAATTCGGCTCTTCGCAATGTTCTTACAGTTGCGCGGTCGTTTCTATACACTATAGTTGCCAATTCTACGCCGTCAGGTTCCATAAATCTTTCAAAGGGAGGCTCCATAAAAAGCAGATATTGTATGGGGGGTATAATGCGAAGTCCGGTTTCTAAATCGAACACAGGTGTGCTGGGATCGACAAAAGACCATTGCTCCAAAACAATAAGGTCTGCGCCAATATTATACATAGCACGGTCTAAATGATTTTGGTTGATTGTTCGTGCAGCGGCCGCGGCATTAAGACCAATGGCTGTAGTCATTATGATAAATAGCATAATATAGCGGCTTCTAGGCCTTGATCTTGCCACACTTAAAGAAGCATAAATAGCAGGTGACCAGAAAGACCGGCCTGCATTAAATAACCCTTTGATAATATATGGATAAAGCCTTGTAAAAAGCATTGCAAATCCCATAAAAAAGAATGTGGAAATCAGGAAAATCAAAGGATCTACAGTGTGTTGTGATGCTGCAATATCTGTATCTGCAAGTAAATATATTAGGTTTTGATATGAAAAATAGCCGTAAAGAGAAATACCTATTAAAATAAAATCCAGATAATATTTTTCGAAGAAAGGTTTTGTCCCGCGAGCTGCCTTTAAACGCCGCGAAGTTACAACTCCACCGGACTGAGAAAATAAGATTGGCAAAAGTGTTGACAGAATGAAAAGCAATGCCCCAAATATAGCGTAGCGAAGGACAAGCCCCGTTATTGTAACATCTAAGGGAGCACGTCCGGCAAACTCTAAAAAACCGGCTGCCGCCCCTATAACTCTGCAAAGGAGTAAGCTAAGAGGAATCCCTATTGCCATACCAACTCCCGCAAGTAGAAAAGTCTGAATAACATACATGAAAAAGACGCGGCTTTTACTTGCTCCACGGCTGTAAAGAAGAGCTATTTCGACCTTGTCGTGGTCTAGGATTAGCCCTGAGAGCATTATGGTGAAAAATACAATAAGAGCAAGTATGGGCATTTGCAATACCCACAAGAAAGGTCCAAGTTCAGCCTCGCGGCTTATGGCATTTCTAAGTATGGGGTGGTTGGATAAGAAGCCGGTACCTCTTTCTTGCAAAACATATAGGATAGGCTGAATACCTCCCGGTTCGAGAGCGGTATGGTCGAAAGCAGTTTGCCACTGAGCTCTAAAATCAGATGAATTACCAACCTGAAAAATTTTTATGAAGGATTCATAATCAGTGTATATATTACTTGCGGATAAGCGTCTAATCCTCCAGAAAGTATCGTTTGGGTCTAATTCGCGTACAATACCAACTATATACAACTCTACCCACCCGTTAGCAGCATTTACTGTATCATATCTGCGGGTAAAATCCAAGACATACTTAGAATCCAGCATAAAAAGCCTGGCTGCGGCACTTTCACTGACGACAACCTCGATAGCACCGTAAGTATCGATATTACTTGGAAAGCGGCCTGCCACAAGCTCAACGTGGTCAAAAAGACCTCTGGAATATACTACAGAGCTCCTGGCAGCGACCTCAGATATATCATCGTAAGGAGAAATATGATGAACACCTGCATTTTGTACAGTAAGGGTTAGACGCTGTTCGGCAGTAGGCAGCCTAAAGCGCGGGATTAGTTCATTATAGACAAAAGCATTAATATTTGAGATGCTGCCATCGCCAAATTGCGATATTACCGAGCCTTCATAGGTAATGGTATGCATAAGAGGCGGACGGTTGTCTTGGATTTGTCTATCTCTAAATTCCCTTTGCAGCATACGCTTATTGATTGCGTTCTCATAAGCTGGTATGCTGGCAATGAGAGCCACCGAAAACACACATGCTATAAATAAGCATACAAAGAGTCCTTTGTTTTTTATGATTTTACCGATTGATAGCGCAAGCATAGTTTTCTACCTCACTACAATCTCTTCGCCGGGGGCAAGACCGTGGACAATTTCAACCATAGTAGATGATTGAATGCCGATTTCCACCGGTCGCTCTCTGCTTATGCCATCTTCCGCAACTCGGACGAAATTAAAACTTCCGATTGTGTTTAAAGCATTTACAGGGATGGTCACAACATCGTAAACCCGTGCGCGAATCAGGTATATCCAGATTAAATCTCCAAGTTTAACTTCCTCGGGCCAATTTGCTGCCTCAATTACAATCATATCATCATCTAATAATGCCGCTCTCCTTTGATCCGTTGAAATGGAAATTACTGAGCCTTCAAACTCGATAGTTTGACGCTCATCCCCAACAAGAACGGACGCCGTAAGCTCTACATGATTGCCCGGTGCAAAACGGTGGCGCTGTATCTCCGGCACGATTGCACTTACAAAGAGTGATGTATCATCTGCTATAGTAAACAAGCGTTGGTTGTAACGATATGTATCTCCAATAAAAAGTTCAGCAAAATAAGTTATTAACCCATCTGTTGGCGCACGCAGAACAAATCTTTCGCTACGTTCCTGAATATCTGCCAGGTTTTGCTGTGCAGCTGTGAGATTAAGCCTCTCTCTACGCAAGGCAGTGTCATTTTCGGCACTAGCCCTTGCTATTCTAATATCTTGCTCCAATTGAGCATCCTGTGTCAGTCTGTTTCTGGCTTGCAAAGCTTCCAAATTTTCAAGCTCATCCTCCAAGTCTCTTAAAACCCTTTCAAGATTGCTTAGAGTATCTTGACTTACTATACCTAATTCAAAGAGAATCCTATCAGTTTCGTATCTTCTTGCAGCGTCATCAATACGGGTTTTTAGTCTGTCTAATTCGATTCTCTCACTCTCTGTTCTTCCTTCGCGAATACGCTCAGTTCGGTTCTTAATCTCCTCATAGTATATTCGCTGCGATTCCAAAGTGCGGAAGGCGGCATCATAGTTTATCTGTGCAAGTTCCAATGTTCGTGTAAGGGGTGTTATCTGTGCTTCCAAATCATCTGAAGCAAATACAGCAAGGGTATCTCCTGCCTGTACTCGCAAATTTTCCGGGTCTACTCCTCGCTCTATGAGAACAGCACTGGGAATATCGAATCCAAGGTAAATATTGTGCTGATTTACAGATACAGCTCTGCCGGAAACACGTACATAGTCTATTATGTCGCCTCGCGCTACTGTTTCAGTTCTTAAGGTGATTTCCACACGGGGAATAATAGGCGGCGGCAGGACCTCCTCCTCAGGCAAAAGCGCACACGAAGAAAACATTGCTATACTTAGTGCCATACAGAGGATAGTTCTCAATTTTTTTGCCATATATACCCTCCATATCTGTTGTTTTTAACAGGTACTATACTTAAACTTACTATGGATCTTAAAATTATAGACGCTGTTGCGATAAATTTCAGTGCTGGCTTTTTGCCACTTTTCGCCGCTACCCATGACGACTCAGCCTAGATTAAAATCATGGACATAGACCTTTATTTCTGTGATGATAATTTGAAACTCCTGAGGCTTTTCGGCATCTCTAAGAGCATGAAAAGCCTTTCGTAAGTATTTTCTCCTTAAAGGGAGATCTTTAAGTATCCTGATTTATAAGAGAAATAATCTCATGAATCAAGAACATACGATTATCAAGCTCTGAAATTTTATCGGCAATAACAACCAGTTCGTCACTTAAATGCTGAGGAATACGCTCCTTATACTTATAGCGGGCTTTATGCTCCAGAGTTGCCCAAAAATTCATAGCCTCTGTGCGTATTTGAATCTCCACTGTTACATTTTCTGTTTTGCCTGAAAAGAAAACCGGCACTTCCATAATAATATGATAACTGCGATAGCCGCTGGGCTTAGGCGAGCTTATAAAATCCTTTTCGACCAGTACGGTTATACCAGGCATAGAGCGGATAATATCAGCAAGAAAGTAGATATCTCTCGCAAATGGCACTATTATCCTAACTCCCGCAATATCACGCAAATGTTTCTTCGCGTTTTCTGCTGTAACTTCAACACCAAGTTTGTGCAGCTTTTCCGCTATACTTTCAGGGGCTTTTATACGGCTTTTTATATATTCAATAGCATTGTTTTTTTGAAAACCTGTAAGATCTTCGTGTAGGATATTAAGTTTTGTCATAAGGGTTTTTAAGCCCCACTGGTATATAGGCAGCAGGTTTTTAAGTGCTCTAAATTCTTCATTGCTAAAACGTATGGACATTTAGATACCTCCGTTATATATGCATATTATCTAGGCAGACTCATTGTAAAGCGTGCGCCATTTTTAACTCCATTTTCGGCTTTAATATTTCCACCCAATAAATCGACAATGGATTTTACAATGGCAAGCCCAATACCTGTATTGCCGCCTTTGCCTTTGTAAAAACGCTCGAAAATATGAGGAAGCGCATCAACCTCTATACCATTTCCATCATCAACAACAGTGATAATTATATTGCCCTGCTCTATACGGCAGGATAAGGTAATTTCAGTTTCCGCATAGCGGACTGCATTGGAAATTAAATTATCAATTGCCCTTGAAATCAATTCCTCATCACATTTATAGCTGATATTACTTTCGCCAAAGTCAAAGGAAAAGCTAATCTGCCTTTTGTTTGCCATAGCTTGCTGCCTTTTAGCGGAGCCTTTTATTATCTCAACTAAATTTAGCTCTTTGGCTGTATATACCGCAGTAATATTATCGACTTGGGAAATATAGAGTAAATCCGCCACAAGCTCTGACAGCTTATCCGTTTCCTCTAAAATAGTTTTAGATGCTTCGTCAGGGTTCATGATACCAAAATTTATACCTTCTGCATAGCATTTAATGGACATAAGAGGTGTCCTAAGCTCATGGGAGGCATTTTGGAAAAATATCTTCTGCTCTGAGTCATATATGCCCAGCTGCTTAACTGATTTGTTTAGTGCGGCGTTCAAATCTTCAAGCTCACTATCCTTAAACACAAAATCGTTAGTGTCAAAATTGCCTTTGCCGATGCCTAAAGCAAACTCTCCAAGCTTTTCTATTGGTCTGGTGATGGAATTGGACAAAAAGTATGTGACAATTACAGCCACTACAAACATAATCCCAACAAGGACAAATAAAGTAAAACCAGCCCTGCCGACAAAGCCTTGCTCTTGAATATGATAATACTCATCAGCAGGTGCAAATATCCTAATCGCTATATTAAATATAACCACTGTAAACATAAATGAGAAAAAGAGTACACAAGAAAAAGCCGCAAGGATCCTTTGGCGCAGCTTGGTTTTATTCGAGTTTTTTATCTTATTCATTGGTTTCATCACCTTTTGCATTGCCTTGGCGTTCAAACTCTATACGCCTAAAGATTGCCTCTACCCGTTTAACCAGTGCCATAGGTGAAAAAGGCTTTACTAAATAATCATCGCTGCCTAAGTCCAGACCTGTGGCATAGTCTAAGTCGCTGTCTCTAGCTGTTAACATAATTATCGGTACTGTGCTTGCTTTTCGTAATTCCTTGCACACAACAAAGCCGTTTGAACCTGGCATCATTACGTCTAATACCACTAAATCAGCAGTTTTTTCGGCAAAAGCCTCAAGGAGTAAATTACCGTTTTCAAAATCTTCCACAGTATGTCCGGCATTTTCTAAAAAAGTCTTGATGGCGGCTCTGATATTATTCTCATCGTCGGCTATGTATATTAGTTTTTTATTGCTCATGTTAATCGTCCTCTCTTTTCATAAGTTTTTTATCTAGGTCTAGTAGAGTCGAACCTTGAACGCCCCTTGCCAAAAAAATTTGATTGATCTTCATTTTCGGTCTAGGGCGTTTCGAAATTTATTGTCGACATGCCCTAGGTGAGCTGCGGTCCACTGTCACCCTCAAATTCCACCACAAAACCGCTCATTGTTCGACTCTCCTAGACCTACATTAACGGTGCAAATAAATGTAATACAGCGTCAAAAAATTCATTGTAAAATTGCTTTCTTGACTGCGAGATCTCACGGCTTAAGGCGATAGATTTAACAGCATCATCCTTTATATCTCCAATTGCTTTTGCTTTATATAAAAATGTTGCACATTCAAAATGTAAATAAAGACTGCGATAATCCAAATTAATAGAGCCTACAACAGCAATTTTATCATCGCAAACAAAGCTTTTAGCATGAAGAAATCCCGGTGTGTACTCATAAATCCTAACCCCTGCTTCAAGTAAATCGCCGTAGTATGAGCGGGTCAGGCGATATACTATTTTCTTATCAGGCACACCGGGGGTTACTATCCTTATATCAACGCCGCGCTTTGCTGCCATTTGCATGGCGTAAATCATTTTTTCGCTGATAATCAAATATGGGGAGAATATATATACATATTTTTCAGCTTGGCTAAGGATATCGATGTATATATTTTCCCCTAAACGCTCTTTTTCCAAAGGAGAGTCGCCGTATGGTATAATAAGCCCATCTGTTGAGTAATTTATATCATCTGAATACTTGTATTCTATATAATCATTTATACGGTCATCTTTATTTTTGCAAAAAGCATTCCAAGTCTCTATAAACATGAGGGTAAAGCTCCATACAGCCTCACCTTTTAGCATAATCCCTGTATCCTTCCAAACACCCCAATGTTCCACAAGATTTATATATTCGTCGGAAATATTAATACCACCGTTAAAGCCTGTGTGACCGTCGATTACCATAATTTTCCTATGATTGCGGTTGTTCATAAAAGGAGATATAAATGGGACGATAGGGTTAAAGCGCATAATTTTAATGCCCTGCGCCCCGAGAGATGCCATATAAGCCGAATTAAACAGCCCGAGAGAGCCTATATCATCAAATATAAGGCGCACATCCACTCCTGCTTTCGCCTTTTCCAGTAATATTTCAAGTATTTTATCCCACATATAACTTTTTGATATGATAAAATACTCAATAAATATAAACTTCTCAGCCTTTTGAAGCTCTAAAAGCATTGCCTCAAACATCAATTCACCCATAGGGTAATATGTAGTTTCGGTGTTTTCATAATGGTGGTATGCTGATGATTTTCTGATATAATGCATTATTCCGGCACTTCGCTCCAAAACATCCAAATCTTCGTATGTAGAAACATTATCGCCGTCTAAAAGCTTTGCAACCACCGCATGCTCTTTCATATGGGCGGCAACTCTTTTTGCCGGATGGTTAATGCCAAACAGTAAATATAAAATGGCACCGGAAATTGGAAGTGCAATGATTACAATAATCCAAATGACTTTATATGCGGCGGTTTCGTTCTTTTTAACAAGCATTAAAACCATGAAAATACTAAATAGATAAATCCCAAGGGCGATGATAGGGAAAGCGTTTAGCATTCTGTTTATCAGCCCTGCAAATAATAGCACCTGAGCTACAAGAAGCAGTACGGTTATGCGGGTTTTAGTCACCACTTGCTTTTTATAGGCAATATATATTACAAAAGTGATTACAAAACTTATTATAAAAGGAATTATAAATTCCCTTGAAAATGGGTTTGTAATAGCTGCCCCTGCAAATACTACAGGTATCATAAAAGGGCTTAACCCAAGCAGAGACATAAATATATAGCTTGGAAAAGGCACTTTAAGGGCACCGAAAAACAAGCTGACTAAGCCAAAAGGCGTTGGAAGCAGGCGGGAAATAAAACTTAGAAATAAAAGGTTATCTTTATTGCCGTTTAGGAAATCTGAAACCTTTTTATTCTTTGAAAGCATTTTATTTACTTTTTCTTCACCAAGTCTTGCGCCTATTATATAGCCAACACTTAAAGATACGGTTAATCCGGTATAGGTTATAAGTATACCAAGCCACGTTGGAAAAGCAAGCCCTGCACCAATATAAAGCAGCCCTGTAGGTACCACCATAATAGCACCTTGCAGAGCATAAAGAAGCAAAAATACTATTGCAGCCGGCACAGTGGGCAATTCCGCAAGGCGTAAAATATTGTCCTCGTTAAGAAAGTCCAAGCCTGGAAGAATCAGCCAGGCAAGAGCCGCAAGAGCGGTTATAATAAGCCACTTTCTGTATTTGCTTATACTATTTAACATCTTCCACCTCTTTATCGCCTAGAGCACCAAATTTCTTATGCTCGTAATGTGCCACAATACTGTCAAATATATCTTTTAACACCGCAACGATAGGGATTGCAACAATCATGCCAAATATACCGGAAATCGCACCCCCTATAGATATACTTATTATAACAAGGAGGGGGCTAAGCGAGAAAGAGCCGCTCATAAGTCTTGGCTGGATAATATTTGCGTCAATTTGCTGTGCAACAAACAGCAGTGCAGCAGCTATAACCCCTATGCCTAAGCCTTGGGTCAAAACTACAACAAATACAGCTATCAAAGTACCGAATATTGAGCCGAAATAGGGTATGTAATTTACAATTCCAAGCATAATGCCAAGTATCAACGCATAGGGTGAGTCCAGCAGAAAGAGGATAATTGCTGCAATTGTGCCAAGGATAATTCCGTCAATAGTTTGTGTGCGGATATACTGTCTGAAATTTTGGTTAAGTCCGCTAAATATAGATATGGTTACGGTTCTAAACCCATCAGAAGTAAAAACTCTGAGAAGTTTATCAATATATGCCTTGCACCTGTCTTTTTCGACTAAAATATATATTGATGATATTAAGGCTATAACACCGCTGAATGCTGCCGTTGCCGCCCCCATTACAGCATTAATCGGTGCCATAAGAGTATCCATACTGAAATTAGCAAATAAATCACCTAACATATTAATTATCTCATCAGGGCTAAAGTTAAACTCAAACAGCCCCAGCCCGTTAATGTAATCAATAAATCCCATAATACTAGCCCAATAAATATGAACGTTTTCAAAGAAGAATGAAACACTGTCACTTATAGCGGGGACAATTAAATTTAATGTTAAAAAAACTATTAATGCCACTATCAAAAACACAATAAGTATACTTAGCATCTTTTTTCTCTTAAGAACAAATTTATTAGTTGATTTAGACAGCAGCTTCTGTATACCGCTGCAGGGTATATTAATTATGTAAGCTAATATAAATCCGTAAAAAAACGGCAATATAACTCCCCATGTAAGTCTAAAAAAATCGATAAAAATATTTAGTGCCCCTGTAATTCTATATGCAATAATAATGGCAAGAGCAAGTAGAAAATATGGGATTAAGGATTTAAGTTTTTCTAACAGGGGTGATTTCGTCATATTTGTCTCCCTTAAAGGCTTTATTTTAAACAATTCTAAAAAGAGTATAGCATATTTTTTAAGTGTTTTGGAAGAAAAGCAAAAAAAATGCGAAATATGCTCGAATATGAAAAAGTGAGCCGTATACTACTCAGGGATAAGATAAGGCATAGTACAAGTCCTAATTTTAATATATTAATACAAATTAATTTGTTTATAGAGGAAGGGGTTTTTATGATAAAAATTACTAGGATTTCAAAAAAAAGAGACAAAATCAGTAGGTTTTGGAGGTCTAATAGGTACAATATAGCACTTTCTATATGTCTTTTGGGGGTTGTTATATTTGCGGCTATGAGCCTTAATCAGGATAGTATTGTAAGCGTTTTTGCCCAAAACACAGCGACTAGAAAATTGCCTATTTACTCTGTGGAAACGCCGAATCAGCAGCTTTCAGTAACCTTTGATGCGGCTTGGGGGGCTGAAGATACGGATACACTTTTAGGCATACTTGCTGATTTTAACGTAAGGGCTACCTTTTTTCTATGTGGTTATTGGGTCGAAAAGCACCCTGAGGAAGTTAGAAGGATATTTGATGCGGGACATGATATAGGCAATCACGGCGACACTCACGCCCATGGCAATCAGCTGAGCCTTGAGAGAAATAAGCAGGAGATACAAGGGGTTCATGATAAGGTTAAGGATTTACTTGGCATAGAGATGGATTTGTTCAGACCGCCTTTTGGTGAATATAATAATACGGTGATTCAGGCGGCAGAGGAACTTGGGTATTTTGCAATTCAATGGGATGTTGATAGTCATGACTGGATGAATAAAGGGCCGGATTACGAAATTAATCAAGTATTAAACCATAAAAATTTGCGAAACGGCTCTATAATACTTTTTCATAATGGTGCCAGGGATACACCGAAAACCCTGCCTATAATTTTAAGAGGGCTGCAAGACAGAGGCTTTGAGATGGTTCCGCTTTCTGAACTTATACATAGGGAAAATTTTACAATTAATCATGAAGGCCGTCAAATACCTAATGTGACCAGGTAATTTTGTAAATAATAAACCGCTTGGGTAGCCAAGCGGTTTGTTATATGTATATCAAAGCTTACCAAAACCAGCGTCTGGGTCCGAAAAATCTTGGTCCCCAAAAATGTCTAGGTCCCCAGTGAGGGCCAAAGCCCCAAGGTCTAAAATTCCACCACATAATTATCCTCCTTTATTACTTGGATATTGTATACTATGCTGATTTTATTGAAAGGTGACAAGCCCAGTCTACGGATTTTAAGTTTGCGACGCATCAATCCATGTATATAGAAAAGATTGACAACTAAATGCTTTTATAGTAAAATCCCCTAAAAGGGAGTAGCATTGTGATTTTACATGTTTAGTCGTCAGCACAGCGAGATAAAGTATTGCTTTTACTCGTTCGGTTAAACAGCCATTTTATGTGGTTTGCGAGACTTTTGTTTGTTATTTTTGTACAAACAAGGTCTCTTTTTGTATTTAATAATAAAAAGTAGGAAATTATAGATACTTAGGAGGATATAGCCAATGGAAGTGCTTTTTCAAGGGTTATTGAGTTTAAACTTTTCATCGCTTATAATGATGGGTATAGGCGGCGTACTTATTTTACTTGCAGTAAAGAAGGATTACGAGCCGATGCTTCTTTTGCCTATAGGTTTTGGGGCGATACTTGTAAATCTGCCTTTTGCGGCAGTGTGGGAATTTGAGGGTGAGGCAGGGGTTTTGCAAATTTTCTATAATGCTGGGATTTTAACGGAAATCTTTCCTGTCCTTATTTTTGTTGCTGTTGGGGCTATGATTGACTTTTCGGTGCTTATAAAAAACCCTAAAATGCTGTTTTTAGGGGCGGCGGCTCAGTTTGGTATATTTGCCACTGTTGTGGCTGTTGTACTCCTTGGCTATACTTTTCCGGGGCTTGGGATTGATTTAAAATCGGCATCGGCAATAGGTATATTAGGCACAGCTGATGGGCCTACATCCATATTTGTTGCATCAAGGTTTGCCCATCATTTACTGGGTCCTATTGCAGTTGCTGCATATTCGTATATGGCTTTGGTACCTATAATTCAGCCGCCGGTAATAAAAGCTTTGACTACAAAACAGGAACGGCTTATTCGTATGGATTATTCGGATAAAAAAATCTCAAAAACAGCACTTATAATGTTTCCAATAGTGGTTACTGTTATATCCGGCATTTTAGCCCCGGTTGCCGTGCCTTTAGTGGGGCTTTTAATGTTTGGCAATTTAATAAGAGAAAGCGGTGTACTTGAGCGTTTATCAAAATCCGCTCAAAATGAGCTTGCCAATCTTGTAACATTGCTTTTGGGCATAACCATAGGTGCAACAATGCATTACGAAAGGTTTTTACAGCCTATGACGTTAATAATACTTGCTCTTGGTCTTGTTGCTTTTGTATTTGATACGGCTGGAGGAGTAATATTTGTAAAAATTTTGAATTTGTTCTCTAAAAGTAAGATTAACCCTATGGTAGGTGCGGCAGGGATATCGGCATTTCCCATGTCTGCCAGGCTGGTGCAAAAAATGGCAGCAGAAGAAGACCCTACAAACTTTATACTTATGCCGGCAGTTTCTGCCAATGTGGCTGGGCAGGTGGCTTCAGCAATAGCCGGTGGTATGGTTTTGGCGATTGTGCCTTGGTTATTAAGTTAGGGCTAGGAGAGTCGAACAATGAGCGGTTTTGCGGTGGAATTTTAGCCCCGCCTTTGTCATTGTCCTTGCCTTACTGCGGTAAGGCTGTGTCCTCTTTCGCGGCGGTTTCAAAAATTCCATCCGCAAAACTCGTAGACCCATAGCCACAAAAAATTTGCATTTAGCAAAATTTGAGGACGACGGTGGGCAATCAGCCCATCTAGGACGAAAATGAAGATTAATCAAATTTTTTGGGCTATGGGCGTACAAGGTTCGACTCTCCTAGCCCTAAGGAGGTCTTAATATGTTTATATTATCATTGGAGTTAATGTTTTATGGGCTTATAGGGGTTTTTGGTGCCCTTACCGTTCTTTATTTCGCAGTTAAGATTATGACTAAAATATTTCAGGATAAATAGATCCGTCCGCTAACCTGCTTTTGTCAGATTTTCGAGGATATTTTCCATTGTGCAAGGAAAGAGTGACGGCGCAAAGCCAAAGCTCTTGTTAGAAGGTCTTGACACAGTAAGATAGAAAATAGGTCGAAAAGATGGTGAGATGAGGTTAGCAGACAGGTCTAACAGGAGACTAAATGAGCTTATTTGAAATTTTTTTACTTGCATTTGCCCTTTCAATAGATGCATTTGCGGTGGCTATTTGTGCCGGGCTTAAATGCTCCACAGCAAATGGTTTAAAGAGCGCGATTATTGTAGGGCTATATTTCGGTGCGGCACAAGCCATCATGCCTATTATAGGCTTTTTCCTGGCGGCTTGGTTTGCGGAGCCGATTTTTGCTTTTGGGCATATAGTTGCTTTTGTCCTTCTTGGAATTATTGGAGGCAAAATGATTTGGGAAAGCTTAACAAAAGGGGAGACCTGCGATATTGTCGAAATCTCCCCACGTCCTTCAAAAATGCTCCCATTTGCTATTGCCACCAGTATTGATGCGCTTGCGGTTGGCATATCATTTGCTTTTCTTGAGGTTAATATTATTGCTGCGGCTTTAATTATTGGCATTATGACCTTTTCATTGTCAATAATAGGTGTTAAATTAGGAGCTTTATGCGGCACAAAATTCAAAGCCAAAGCGGAGTTTGCCGGCGGTGTTATACTTATACTTATGGGTGTTAATATTTTACTTAATTAAGAACCTGTATTCAATAAGCTATCACAAATCTTCGTCTTTCCGGCTGATTTTAAGCCACTTTGCCTCAGCACTCACTTGCATTCGCACAATCACTTCGTGATTATGCTCAGAAGGATCATCTCCGCATATGCTGCGTTCGCTCTTGGCAACAGTGCATAACCTAAGTTGAAGCAATTTTTTAGAGCGGTACGAGGGCAAGCGAGTGTTTTGCGACTATGATTTTTCCGCGGTTTTCGGAAAAGGGAGACTTCCGGCTAAAGCCGGAACCGAGCCTTGTGGCTCGTCCGCTATTGCGGGTCATTGTTGAAGCAAAAAGCGATATAGTCGTTTAAGACCAAAATGGTCTTAAACGAGCCTCGAGAATCCATACATTTTGCTTACAAAATGCATGGATTTCGTGGCGTTCATAAACTTTAAAGCGCAAAATGAGCAAGCTCATTTAGTGCTTTAAAGTTTATTCACTATAAAAAAATTATCTGAAACTAGTTATGCACCATTGCCGCTTCC
>Ga0123352_10000156_pt1 | contig 81197 bp, 62 predicted proteins | sample TergutLab28metaG_FD_89700 | JGI IMG/M metagenome (GOLD analysis project Ga0123352, IMG submission 89700) | Labiotermes labralis P1 segment gut microbial communities from Petit-Saut dam, French Guiana - Lab288 P1 | ecosystem: Host-associated > Arthropoda: Insects > Digestive system > Gut ...
TTTCGAAAAATTCGTTATAATAAGTTTTCATCGTAGTTACATTATACAATGTAACGGAGTTGAGGTGGTTATCGTTAGCCACCTTTTTCTCTTTTTTAGGGGAGTTTTTTGTGGATAACTTCCCGAACATTTAAACCAATAAATATCTAAAGGGACGAACTCGTTTTTTGAGTTCGTCCCTTCCTTTTAGACCATCTTAATTCCCGATTTCCCCGATATACCACAGTTAGCTCAATGGTTAAAAGAAGTTGGCTGTGAACTGGCCGCTATGGAAAGCACTGGGAATTACTGGAAGCCAGTATATAATATCTTTGAAGATGAGCAGATTTCAACTATAATCGTGAACGCTCAGCATATAAAAGGTGTACCTGGTCGCAAGACTGATATGAAAGATGCTGAATGGATTGCAGATTTAGTCCGTCATGGTTTAGTGAAAGCAAGTTTTATTCCAAACCGCAAACAAAGAGAACTCCGTGAAATAACCCGTTATAGGCAGGAATTAATTGGAGAGCGTGCTCGAGAATTAAATCGAATCCAAGCCGTTTTGGAGGGCTGCAATCTAAAGCTTGGATCTGTGATTACTGACATCAATGGTAAAAGTGGCATTGCTATTTTAAAAGCCATTGTATCAGGAGAGACTGATTCTATTGCATTGAGTGAGTTAGCAAAGGGTAAGGCTCGTAGTAAGGTAGCTGAATTACAGCGAGCACTACGTGGGAGTGTTCACCTCCATCAAAGACTGATGTTAAAGCACCAGCTGGATCATATCGAGGATTTATCTAAAATAATTGAAGATTTGGATTCAGACATTATGGAAAAAACAGAATTCATGAATAAGCAAATACAATTATTAGATGAGATACCAGGAATAGGAAGAAAAAGTGCCGAACGACTTCTTGCAGAGATAGGTATTGAAATGGGGCAGTTCAAAAATCAATCTCATTTCAGTTCATGGGCAGGTTTAGTTCCAAAGTGCAAAGAAAGTGCCGGAAAAAAAATGAGTTCTCGTATAAGAAAGGGAAATAAGCATGTAAAAGCAGTGCTTGTTGAATGCGCAAGATCTGCAGTTAGAAACAAAAAGACCTACTTTTACTCCCGTTATCAGCGAATAGCAGCACGCCGTGGTGGGAAAAGGGCATTAATCGCTATTGCCCACAGTATGTTAATTGCAATCTATCATATTTTAAAAAATTTACAACCTTATAAAGAGCTTGGATGTGATTATTATAGTACTTTCAACCAGGAGAAAATCATACAAAAAAATATTCACTCACTAGAAAGGTTAGGACTAAAAGTACAAATTGAATAATACTCTATCAAATCTCTAAGAAAGTAAAAGCCCACCAGAATAGGCAGGCTTATTTGTTGTGCTTGTTAAAGGGGTCTAATAGAGTACGTCTTCAGGACAGCCCTCTTCCTTTTAGACCATCTTATTTCCCGATTTCCCCCCAACAGCATATAAGATAGGCTTTAACCTCTTTTTTGGGGATCATCCCCGCCTATGCGGGGCCAACTATTGATAGTACCAGAAGTATCTATAGGTAAAGGGATCATCCCCGCCTATGCGGGGCCAACTTAAAAAATAATAGTAAAATTTTAAATTTAGAGGGATCATCCCCGCCTATGCGGGGCCAACTGACGGTAGTCAATATGCTACCAGCTGCCGTTGGGATCATCCCCGCCTATGCGGGGCCAACGCCGTGCCTTTGACAAAGACAATGTCATCACTTAGGATCATCCCCGCCTATGCGGGGCCAACTGTAATAAGCTCTTTTAGGTCTGAGGTGTGTTGGGATCATCCCCGCCTATGCGGGGCCAACGGTTTAAGGATGGACGATCATTGGATTGTGGTGGGATCATCCCCGCCTATGCGGGGCCAACCCATTGCCAAACAATTCATCTCCATTGTCTTTGGGATCATCCCCGCCTATGCGGGGCCAACGCTCTCCAATTCTAAAATTTTGTTTATATTTAGGGATCATCCCCGCCTATGCGGGGCCAACGGATAAAATGAATAAAGTTATATTGGTGGGACGGGATCATCCCCGCCTATGCGGGGCCAACTACTTCTTCCAATTTGTCTTTTTATTTTTCTTGGGATCATCCCCGCCTATGCGGGGCCAACTTTTCAAAGATTTTTAGAATTCTATAACATTTGGGATCATCCCCGCCTATGCGGGGCCAACCAACTAACCTATCTCCCCCACCAGTCCTACTAGGGATCATCCCCGCCTATGCGGGGCCAACCCATCTAGGTATGGTCAATGTTTTTTTTATGGGGGATCATCCCCGCCTATGCGGGGCCAACAATTTTTAAGGAATTTTGGTATAATAGTTATTGGGATCATCCCCGCCTATGCGGGGCCAACGTTTAGAATTATATAATAAAATTAGTAATACAGGGATCATCCCCGCCTATGCGGGGCCAACCTCGTTGCAATCACTCAATTCTTCTAGCAATTTGGGATCATCCCCGCCTATGCGGGGCCAACATAAGGACTTAAAGCGTTTACATCCACTTGTTGGGATCATCCCCGCCTATGCGGGGCCAACTTTAAAAAAGCGTTGACAGCAAACGAAAAATCGGGATCATCCCCGCCTATGCGGGGCCAACCTTTATAGATACTAGGCACATACCCCTCGCCTGGGATCATCCCCGCCTATGCGGGGCCAACAAATAAGAACAATAGGAGGCGAATGTTATTATGGGATCATCCCCGCCTATGCGGGGCCAACGAGATAATGTCTGATATTGCCACCCCATATGTGGGATCATCCCCGCCTATGCGGGGCCAACGTCAAAGATTCAATAAATGCAATATGTGAAGTGGGATCATCCCCGCCTATGCGGGGCCAACCAATCAATGCCTGTATGTACGGCGGTATCTTGTGGGATCATCCCCGCCTATGCGGGGCCAACTATATTCGAAACGTGAGGCTGGCAGAAGAGGCGGGATCATCCCCGCCTATGCGGGGCCAACTTTGCCTTGTTCATCGTCTCGTAAAATTCCCTGGGATCATCCCCGCCTATGCGGGGCCAACAATACTGTAAAAACAACTACTGTAGCGATTGTGGGATCATCCCCGCCTATGCGGGGCCAACACTAAAAATATCCCACTAACATCAACTTTTACAATTCTTACTTATCAAAATCCATTAACTTTTGAAAAAGCAAATATGTCAAATAACAATCCCCCAAACTATTATGTAGCTTGTATCCTTTTAAATGCATTTGTTCAAAATCCAATTTCAATTCCACTACCAAGTTTTTTAGCTTATAATTTTTAAACGTTCTATTTGCATTTTTTGCCAGCTTTAACGTATCCTCTATATGATTATCTAATCTACCATGCCCATGCTTATTGAGGGCAACATTCAAAAACGAACTATCAAATGATGCATTATGCATCACAATTGGCAAATCTTCCAAGAAAATAAGTAACTCTTCCAAAACAACGTTTAAAGCTTTTCCCTGTTCAGCCAGTCTAGCATCTGTTATACCAGTAAGTGCAACGATAGTCGTCGGCAAAGCCATCTCAACACTTACATACGTCTGAAAAATCTCCACTATTTTTCCATCTTTTACTTTGATTGCCCCTACTTCAATTATATCATCACAAACCGGGCGCAACCCTGTAGTTTCTATATCAACAACAACATACACATCCATATTTTGAGTCTTAGATTTTTCTACCCCTACGGTGCATTTTGATATTGATTTTTTTGCTTTTCCGTAGCTCTTAGAATATTTTTTAGCTTTTTGAAATTTAGAAGCACTGCTAAAACCCATTTTTCTATCTGAGGTGCGGCTAACCTTATTCACTGCAAGCCTTGCTGGACTTGGACGAAGCATCAATTTTAACCCATCGAAATCAATTGGCTCCCAAGTTTCACCATGGACACGAAAATCCATACGTTGCTCATTATTCGTACTAAAAACCAATACTGCTCTGCCACTTTTACATGTTTCCACAACTCTTTCCCAAAGCTTATCACGCACTCTTGCACTTACACGCCCTACATACACACCTGTAGCTATTTCCATAAGCCATTTTGTTAAATCTCCTCGTAAAGCCGGCGGACAATTTGTTAGATGCAACACCATCATAATATTTCACCGTACCCGTCACCTGTCAACTCGTCATCACTGTCTCCATATGAAACTCCACTTTTCAAAAACCCATTTTTATCATCCCACAGCTCAACAACATCCCAAGTTGCATCTTCCTCCATTTCATCCATAAGGAGATTACGTATATCTTTTGCCGCCCTTGAAAATATTTTCCCATCACTTATTGCATCTCGCACCGCACGGCGCGTAATTCTTCCTATGTCATCTTCATCACTATATTGTGATGCAACTTCAAACGCTACAGGAATTGTAACTTCTGCCTTGTACAAATCTGCAATATCATAAACAAAAGAACGTTCATGCCCTGAATGTATAAAACCAAGACCCGGAGAGCACCCAATAGCCACTATAACGCTATGACACACACCATACAGACATGCATGTGCCGCTGATAAAGCTTTATTCACAATTGAACTAGAATCAAAATCATCAGGATTATATTCTCGTCCATGCCAAGGTACTCCTGTTGTCTTGGAAAAATTCCTATACACTGCTCTAACCCTCGCACCTTCACGTCCTCGAAGTTGTTGTAGGCTCATTAAAGATACTTCTTCATTTGGGAAGCGCATCGTATACATTCGCCTAGCAACTGCTGCCCGGCTTCTTACATTTGACACCAAATTTGCCTGTGCAATAAGCAAACGTGAAGAATGAGTCAATGGCTTTCCATGCGCATAATATCTTACGCCTCGCTCACCTACCCACAAGATACTTGCTCCGGTATCGCCAATCAATTCCACCACACGATGCGTAATCTTAGTCCCTGGCCCTAAAAGAATCACACCCAACGCAGCTGATGGCACATGAACAGTTCCTCTATCATCAGTAACCGTTATCGCACTATCCATACGATTTATAATCGCATGCTCCAAATATAAAAATGATATACGTTCTTTCATCTGCGGTAGCTCTTGAAGCTCCGGCCTTTTAGCCCCTGTATGTCGTCCATTCACCATCACATAATCACCGTCATCATACCACATCCATAAGCTTTTCCACGTCCAATACCATGAATCATTGCAGTTACAAATTTTTCCGAATCCGTAACAGTAAGTATCCCTTCGAATGTCGCGTGTGATAATTCCACACGATTGTGCTTTACTTGTTTGTAAAATCGTTGTTGCCCTGTATCCACCATTATGAAACTATTTTCCTCTAGTACAAAACCGTTCTTTTCTGATATTTTTAAAAACCAAGCACGTTTATGCTTTTCACTCATATGAGGTTTTACTTTCCCACGTTCACCTTTATTTTGTACCACATTATACACAGGATTTCCTCTGAAACGAAAACGTAGCTTCTGACCATTTTCAATTTTAGCTAGAAAAGAAGAATAGTTTTTTATTAACCCTATTTCTCCATTTTCACACAACTGAACCTGCAAACTTTCAAAATTCGGCTCATACTTTGATACAACAAGCAAATACAGCTGTCCATTCAACGAATCCAGCCTCCACAAAGTTCGATTCTTTTGTGAAAAACAGCCCTCAACCATTGCATGTAAAATTTGCGGCGAGGAAATAGCTCTCATCGTTTTATTTCGGCTAACATCTAATCTAATTCGTGATAAATACACTATTTTCCCATCCCTTCAAACGCATTATGCTCTGTCCTACAACCTACAATAACAACATCCGATTTAATATACCTATAAGTAAACCTTCTATGTTCTTGACTAAAACTAATGGGTACATCACGTTGTCTGTAAGTGCCCACCTCATCGGTATCTAAATATAAAACCATTTTACTCAACTCATCTCTTTTTGCATCACTCTCAAAAGGCTCGTTTTGCAAAGCTTCTTTTAGTGACATATCACGTATACCCAAGCTGATGCGCCCTGTAGGCGGACAAGAACGTCGTCCCAAATAAAGTGGAAAATATGGTGCCTTAACCGCTGCGTCAAGCATACGCAAAAACGCAACCTCACCCTCAAGACCTACCAAAAACACAGCATCTTCGAGATAATAACGCCTTGTTACATAGTTCTGCTTCAAACTACGTGCTATGTGAAAGTCCATCATTACTTGCCCCTGCTGAACTACACGCACACCAAATTTCAAACCCACTAAATCTTCCAATGACTCATCTCGCCTACGACCCAAAGCCGCCGCTAAAAGCCCAATTACTCCACTTTTACTTGGCTCACGCCCTGTTGCCCGTCTTTCAAACTTACTCTCCGTTCCCCACGATTGAAGCGGTGCAGCTAATTGAAGCAATAAGGTATTCATAATGTCACCCTCGCCACAGCATCTTTAGCAACTTCATCAAGCAAATCTTTCAAATTAAGTTTTTGACCAAGATCTGATGGCAATTCACCGAGTACATAGCTGGATACAGGTTTCGTACAAAAATCATCATAGACTTTAGCTGCATGTTTCGAAAACGCTTCCACTGACGGTATCGCAAATCCTTCCGTTGATTCTATCGCTCTCTCAAAAGCATCTACCAGATTCAATGGACGATCCACTCGCAAACTGACCATTACCGCACAAGGTAAGGTATGAGCCGCAAACGTGTTCTGTTTGCCTCTTGGCATGGATAATATAAAAGCTCGATTAAACTCTCTTAACGCTCTTTCCAATGCCAAAGAATCTTTTGATAATTGATTATATAGCTCATGAACAGCTACTGTTGCATAACGGTACAAAGTTGCAGAGTTGTATTCAATTGTCCCAATCATACCTGCACCTGCATGCTCCTCCTCTATAGATAAATCATCTACTGCAGTAAAATAATCATATTCATTTTCTATTCTATGCGTAGAAATAGCATGCGCAACTTGTGCAGAGGCATCACAGTTTATATCTGGATTTGACGCAACCATTCGCCCAAATAGAGCCAAGTCAACACCATTATTGGCTTTTAATGCTTGAACAACAGCCTTTGATACTTCTTTATCCTCTAAATCTTCAAGTGCTAATCTCGCAAGATTTTCAGCTTGTTGGTTGGATAAAAAGAAAAGTGCCTCCGACTTATCTGCATGCTTTTTTGATTGCTCTACTTTCGCTTTTTTAAAAACTTCCTTCACAAGCAAGATTGCATCTTCTCGATTATAATCAGGTGCTTTTTCGATAACTTTATCTGCAACCATGTCAAAAATTTTCAATGTTCGATAACTAAGTTCATTCACATCTAGATATTCTTTAAACATCAAGCGCATGGCATGCTTCCATGACTGCGAAGACACTCTCGCTCGACGCACACCACCATATTCTGCGGTTTTAGGGCTTCCCGTATCATCTCTGTTCAAACAACTCGGAGGTACGGTTTGAATCACATGGATATCCATAAATAATTTCATTTTTCATCTGTCCTTTCATCTTCCTTATTTTCACTTTTAGATACACGATAAAACTGCTTGCCCCATTTCAGGCGAATGGAATTTTTACGTTTCAAAAACTGGAAATCATATAATTCACTTGCAAAACCAGGATAATCCATTTTAATTCCTTTTGCTTTTAAAAGTTGTATCAGCCCTCTCGCATGATGTGCAAGCTCCTCAAAATCCACTGACGTAGCAACAGCATTAAACCGCCTCCTAACCCCAGCTTCACTTTCAGGATTTATTTGGATTAACGTTGACACAGCTGTTCCAAATCCAGTTTCATCATCACACACACTCTCCTCTTTGCCTTGGCGGTGAAGCGCATACAAAGCTAAGCACGTATGAATCGCTTTACCAGACTTTTCATCCTCCGGCGCACCATCCAACGTAATATCCCAAACGTCAGGCGTTTCCCCGGGCGGCTTACCTATTGCACGCCTCAGTTTTGCACAGGCGGCTCTACTATACGACTCATCTTTATCTAACATAGCAATTTTGCGACTTACAAAACTTTTTATCTCTTTTGACAACCGATTCACCTCCTTTCTGCTGAATACTCATTTAGCTTTTTTGTAACACTACCTATAAACCAACCATAAACCTTTGGTGTACAATAATAATCTTCCTTATTACCTAACTTAACCATTCTACCAACAAAAGCTTGCATCCCAGCTTGCGAAACAAGGTTTTCTCCGCTGTCTAAAATTATTTTTTTTGCTATACCAATCCATTTGTCACACTCTTCTATCACATCCGAACTATCACTATTAATATGCATCAGCCACTTTCTAAAAGGTCCATCCAATGCGGCGTAAACTTGCTCCATGGCATAGATACGTTGACTTGCTCCATCCGTTGAACCACTCGCCTTTACAATATTAGATGCTAGATTGCCTATCATTTTAACTAATTCTTCTGTTATTTTAACTAAATCAATGATACGCCCAATCCATTTTTCTCCCAAGTGCGATAGCAGATATGTATTCACAGAAAGTGCATCACCCCAAATCTCCTCTACACCACTTTGCATATTTCCATATTTTATTGTTAGGGTGCAAATTTGAATTTGCTTAGATGAAATATCCAGTTCCGAAATCCACTTAAGTATGCCGGGCTTACGACTTGTTCCACTATCTTTTTCAGCTTCTAACAATAACGGTGCAAAATCACGCCACAGTTGCTTAGATGGATTTCTTGCCACATTGCTTGGGGGAAGATATGTCTCTTTTTGCCCAGTTTTCCCTTTATTATATTTCCATGTGGTCATAGGCTCTACAAATGCATCCGCACTATCAAACTTATCTCCTCCAAGTAACGTATAACCTATCACTTTATCACCATCATATTTTAACTGTATACGTCGCGACTGCAACGTGAATAATTCCTCACCACTATTTGGGCTGGCAATCACAGTTCTTTCACCGGTATTTGGTTCATCAGGTTCCCATGCCGCCACACCACTTTCCCATGGTCCCCCCTGATTGACTAATGAAAAATTTAACATCAGCGTTTCAAATAAATTTGCACCCGCAATATAAACCAAACCCAACTGCCCTAACCAACCCACACTCATAGAAGCCAAGCCTTTTTGTGTGGGTTTCGCTGCCGCATCATCAAAACTGTTTAAGTAAAGCAACCAACGAGCCGCTTCAGCATATTCTAAATGTCGTTTGCCTTTTCCGCTTCTAATTGGGAATAATTGAATCTTGTTACCACCCTCCGACAAGTCACCCATCATTTTAGAAACTGCAAAATCGCTGCCCTTTTGTATTTCAACAACTTGATAGAAAGGCCTTTCCGGATGCCTTAGCCAGAATCTCTCATGATAGTCTTTTAAATATCCAACGATTTCTTCCTTTGGAAAATGCCCCCGTCCCCACAATCCTTTCCATATTCTAATACACATATCTTCACTTTCTTGATCTTGTGCCTCTTTGTATTCATCCGTACGTGTATATATCGCATAAAGCACACCGATTAACAAACGTAATATTACCAGATCTTGTGCCGGCGTCTCACCTGAGATATTTTTTAGCTCATGGCTTCGCACCAAAACCTCTGTAAGAGAAAGTATTTCTTCCTTACCTTGAACATTGGTAACAATTATCCACGGATTATCAAGCAGATTAAAGATCGGTTCTATCATATTTTCGCTCCTTACATCATTTATTCTCCTGTTACAACAACAGAATAACATACTCGTTTTCTTTTATCAAGTTGTTTATAATAATTAATTTGTTTAATATTTATATTCATGTACACTATCATAAATTTGAATAAGAGTTTGTTTAAATACAAATATACTCCGCATTTGCGGGAGTAATAAAGAACTTGAAGTCCATCAAATATCGTTGTCGTCGAAACAAACGAAGATGATAATGATTACGATTATTCCGACTTGATTTCAAAATTAAACCATCAGAAGCGCGAAGCCAAAATCGCCAAGAAACAGGCCTTTGCACAGAAGAATCTAACCCCGCAAATGTCCGGGATCTCAACTGCCGTATTATCGAGAGCAGTGGTTCAGAAAAAACGAGGAATGGATGCAAGAGGGCAGACGTTTATAAAGGCTAATAGCCGACATGAGCACGGAAGCCATATCGCACCACCTTGATAATTGGGATAATGCAGACTTTGAGGACAGGCGGCTTGTGGTTGATGGGCTTATCTCACAGATACGAGCCACAAATAAAAGCATCCAGATTGAATGAAAAATCTGAACGCTTTACGAGAAACATTTTACTTTGCGGATTGTTGTACGGTGTATAAGGTTGCTTGCAAAACACAAAAATCAATTTTTCTCCATTTATCAAACCAAGAGCTAGCTTAAAATTATTTTCACCTCTTACATTTAAATCAAGTTTTTGTAACTCCTGGGCTTTTTTATATCCCGTGGTTTTCCCTTTGCTCCTCGCTTTAAATTTTCCCTGTAGACATGACAAAAGGACTAAACTCACAATGAGGAAGCCCTTTTATAATGTCATTTGATAACCCACGCAACCCATAGAGTATTATGAGCGAACGGTCGAACCGTCCTTTCCTTAGTACCTATTCTATTGGTTTCGGGCATAAAAGTCAACTAATTTCTCAAAAGCTGACTTAAATTTTTCCAAGCGTTCAATCCCTAAATACCACTCCGTATGCCTTTCCCAGCGCTCTATAATACAACGAAGATATGCAACACGTCTTTCAACCAGCGACTTATCACAATACCTTTTATGCAGATAAAAAAGCGAAAATATATCATTCAATTTTTGCTCACTTAATTCATCATAACTTAGCTGCGAACCTGCTGCAAAAGAAACTATGAACTGGTTATTCTTAATACACGTCGATTTAGAAAATAGATTAACAAACAAAGGACTATTATGTGCTGCCGCATTCCTAATATTTTTAGCAAATTTGTGAAGTCGCTGTGCCTCACGTAAGGATTTGATTGACTTTTCTTTCCACATGAAGTCAATAAGAATAGATATTTGGCCAAAATTCATAACTTCTAATAGAGTCCAAATTGCTATATCGTTTTTTCTTTTAATATACATATCTTTCAGGTATGTGCTATTGCCAAAGTTCTTCATCACAATTTTAAAAGTATTGGGATGCGAAAGACGAAACCGATATACAATATCATACCCATTCTCGTTTGGATCTGATGTGATAAGATCGAGCAATTTTGATTTTATTGCATACTCATAATCCAAGGACATTTCCAATAGTAAGTATCGAAGTTTTGTATCAATCACTTCTAAATCTACCAACATCGCAAAGTCTAAATTCTGATAGATATTATACTGCTTTTTAAAGTTTTTCCTATAGGCAGTGATTCTATAAAGATACGTACTTTGCCGCAATAATAAAAATGCTTCTCTCTCTGACATCAAATCAAAGGTTATTCCTCTATTTCTTAGGTGGGAAATCATTTCTTTGTTTGTCAGCTTTGGTTTTCTTTGTTCCATACAACTAACCCCTATTATATTTATTCTCCTGTTACAACAACAGAATAACATACTCATTTTCTTTTATCAAGTTATTTGCAACAATTAATTTGTTTAATATTTGATTTTTATATTAATATACGCTATCATAAATTTGAATACGCCCTGCCTACTGCAGGGATGATCCCAATTAGTTTGTTTAAATACAAATATGCCCTGCATTTGCAGGGGTAATAAAGAACTTGAAGTCCACCAAAAGATTATCAAGTTCTTTATCCATTTACTCAACTTTACTTATGCGCAAGCCTAATCTTTCATTATATTGCAATTTATGTTTCCCAATGACAACGCACAAGTCTTCATCCAAAATAAGAACCAATGAACCCTTCAACCAATAGGACTCATACCAACTATCAACTATGCCGGTTTCACGCATTTCATTTTCTATGTAAGATATCGTTTCATCTAAATCCTTTTCATAACGACTAAAAATCAATGGTAGCCGTACAGAACAGCCTGCTATCATTTTTGCAAGCTTATGGTCAGGCATACCCTCCGGTATCTGTTTACCGCCTTCTATCCATGGTAATAAACAAAGTGCATCCTCCTTTCGCTGCACCAATAACACTTCTAATGCATCGGCACCATCTCTAACTGCCGCTTCACCCTCAACATCCTTACGTGAATTTGCAAGCCAACCAAGTATATAGTCATCCGTAAGACTGCCTTTGATTTGATAACCTTTCGCACGTTCCTTTCTATCCTTTTTTCTCCTTTCATGCTCTTGGCTAGCCTTTTCATAATCTTCTACATACTCCACCGGCGGGCAAACATCCAAATCCTCATTATAGACCTGCGCCACGAGCAAGGGAATATCATCTGGCAATTTGATAGCTGATGACCATTTTTCTAAAACACGACAGGTTCGCATCAGTAGATATTCTCCATACACAGCCTTAGAACCATCATCAAAACCACCCCAAACAGCCCCCATAATATAGCATTTTGATTGCTTTACACCATTGGGACGTGATTTTCTATCATGCCTATGCAAACGACCCAGTCGTTGTAATAGCAAATCAATAGGACATAATTGACTAAACATCACATCAAAATCAATATCTAAAGATTGTTCAAAAACTTGTGTCCCAATTATAATTCTCTTCTCCGGACGTTGTTTCGCATCTTTACCCAATTTTGCAAGTAACTCCTTTTCGCGTTTCGCTCTATCTGCCGCAATAAATCCGGCATGATATAATTCTACTATTTCCTCTCCAAATTCTTCCACTACTTTTTCATAAGCCTCTTGCGCCTTTTTTACTGTATTAAAAATAAAACCCGCACAACCGCCATCAACTAACACCATTTTAAGGATTTCAATCCAATTTTCTTCCCCTAGCTTTTCTACCTCTACTACTTTGCTTCTACCACTGATTTGCTTTTTAATCGGCACAGACTTAACCTCTTGCCCATCTGTATAGGTTACAAGAGGATATGCCAACGTGGTTGCCCAATTATCTACCTCATTAAGGTTTAGGTTTAATCCAAGTGCCTGTTCCTTTTTGCCAAAGTAAGCAGCAATAAGTGCCCTGCGCCTCCTCGTCGGCAATGTTGCCGATAGAATAATGATGGGAACTCCATATGCACCAAGCCATTTTATTGCTGTAAGCAAATAACTCTCCATATACACATCATAAGCATGACACTCGTCAATAATTAATACCTTATTTGAAAGGCCCAAATGTCTAAGTGCCAAATGTTTCTGTTTGAGTCCTGCCATCAAAACATGATCTATGGTTCCAATTATAAAATCCGCCAATATTCCTTTTTTCCGACCAACAAGCCAATCATAAACTACAGCAGAATTATTTCCATCCTCATCATCACTATTATAACCAGAAAGCAAAATACCTTCATACTCCTCATTGAATTCCGCTTTACCATGTGCCAAACGTATACTAAGCGCACCGTCTTGATCCTCAAAATGCTCCATCCAACTCTTGACTCTTGTTAACATAGCGTTAGATGTTGCTTGCGACGGCAGAGCAAAATACACACCGCGACAACCCTTTTTACTCGCTAAGATTTCCGCAGCGGCAAGGGCTGCCTCCGTTTTTCCTTCACCCATAGGTGCTTCCACAATAAATATACCCGGTGAATTTGATTCTCTTACAGCATCAACCAAACTTACCTGTACAGGACGTGGATTCTCTATCCCAAAACGAGAACGGTATATACTTTCAGGCATTTGCGGAAACCACATGTTCGGCATTACATCACCGGCATCCTGCTCACTACTGGCTATCCAATCTGCCAAAATAATCAAACCGCTATATAGCACTTGTTGCGAACGAATGAGAATCCTATTTGATGCTTCTTCTTTGGTCAAACCCGAAATCATCAATGCCTCTTCAAGTAATACCTCTTGTGCCTCTTTCCATGAAATCTCATCAAAACCACAATTGTCATCATAAATATCAAGAGCTTTGATTTCGTCACGCGTAGGCGGTGCCCCATGATGGCCGCCAACTACTACACTAATGGAATCACTAAAACCATGCTGCCTTAATATACCAAAAGACACCAATGCATGAGGTGTTTTATTTTCTTCTCTGTACTGCTTTAAAGCGTAATCCGCCCTTTCAAGCCTATTATAAATATAGTCATCCGTATCCTTTGTGTTAAATCCCCTCTTTCTTTGAAATACAGGGCTTGCCTTCCCTAAATCATGGGCATAAGCTAGGAATATCAATAACCTTTCCTCAAGTTGCTCCTTTAACACCTCAGGCAACCAATGTTCCCATAGCTCTCTCGCAACATTTGCGGTCTTTTCCAAATGCGTTTGTAAAGAAACAATTTTATCCGGATCATCATTCTTTGGCTTCTTCGCCCAGAGAGCGCATAATTTCCAATTTTCTAACAAAAAGCTTTCACCTCCTACATCATCTCCACATCAGTAGTAGAGTAAAATACGCATTCATATAATAAGTCACCTTTCTATAACAGCAGTATAACTCTTCAGGACAAAAATATCAATCTTGGGACATTTTTTAAATTATGTTTTTGTGCCTGTAAGTTTTCTGAATATAACCATAGACTCAAAAAGCCTGTGCCAAAGAAAAAAACCACCCTTAAGGTGGCTCGTTTACTTATCCAATTTTTTTCAATCATATGTTATTTCACAGCGAAATAGTACATGAAAATCATGTTGATAACACTCTAATAAAACATCATAAAATTTACGATATCCATCACAAATCAACATTTCCCTTATTTTTTCTACAGAGTTTCTGAATAAATCTTTATCCTTTCTGCATATATCTAATTTATCTTTGTTAAACATCAGCAACAACTGACTCTTATTCACCAGAACAATCGCAGGTTCAAAATTTCCTTTTCCTTCTACACCTAAATCAAGTATTTGTACTTCTTTCGCCTTTTTTATATCCCGTGGATGTATATCTCGCAATTGGCGCATAGCCTCTCTTTTTGAAGATGCTATTTGTTTTTTTATCTCCTCACTTCCATTTTCCTGATAAAACATATTTACCTCTTATTTCATAATCATCTACATGCTACTTTTGAAAAATTAACCTACTACTAATATCCACTCCCCGTAAGAAATTAAGATTATGGGTTCCTTTGGCGATAGCAAATAAATTCTTTCCGGCAGAAATTATTCCAATTTGAGTAAGTAAGAGGGGGTTGCATTTAAAAAGGGGTGTAATGACCGGAAAGAATTTATTTACTATCTACCATTACCATAACATTTATATCAAATTTTTATACATACCTATAACCATATCCTCCTTGGTAGGGCAATACTTCTTCAAAATTACTACAAGCAATTGCCATGACATCCCGATTCCATAAGGATTCCAATAAATCACCAATTAACGCCACATACTCTTTGCACATTTCTTCTTTCTCACAGTATATCTCCAGCAAATGATTATAATATACATATTCACTGGGATTTTCTTTGTGCTTTTTTGCATCATGCCATTTATTCCGAATCACACTGATACTAATAAAACCATTTCTTAATGTTTGAGAACATGTCTGTTGCAAGGATGTTATTTCTATTAACTCTGTAAAAAGTGCTTCTACTTCTTCATTCCACTGAATATATAATTGACAACTTAAATCAGCAAACATTTCATCCGCAGAAGCATGATTTCTTCTAATAAAATCAAAATTGGTCTCAAAATCTATTCCATTGGTAAAACGCGAACGAACGATTGCTTCTTTTCCCAACCAAAAGCCACCCGTCATCAAATATTCAATTTTGTTTCCCTCTTTTGATATTAGAAATTTCATCGCTCTACCACCATGTCTTACTCCATTTTCTCAGCCTTTCTAAAAAGAATCATCCTTTAATATATCACTATAATCTTGGTTCGCTTCTAATTGCATACATCGTTTCTTTTTGTAATAATACACCCCAAAACCTGCCAAAGTAGCCGTAAGGCCTACACCAACTGTAACTAACCACAGTACTAGACTCAAGTCATCTCCCATTTGAGGCAATCTACCGCCTCCGGTACCCGGTCCTGCTCCTTGATTATTACCACCCCCGGGACCTCCTATCGGTGGCTCTGCTTCAGGTCCGGTCGGGCGTTCCGTTGGTGGTTCCGTTGATGGTTCTCTTCCCACCGGTGGTTCTGTTGGTATCATTGGTTCTGTTGGTTCCGTCGACTCCATAATGATATGTTCAAATGAAATTCTCTCGGTTTTTGATCCATTGACCAATATATTATAGGCATAACGGCCATCATTTGCGATTATAATTTCAACGGTAAACACACGAGCATCTAAGGTCAAACCGGAAATATCTTCTGCTACGGCTCTTATCTCATAGCGAAAAACACCTGCCCCGGGAAAGATAATCGGGCTAATTTGTACCGACGTAGCGCCGGTTATACCAAATGTGTATACGCCTGAAACACTACCTGCCGGCATAGGGTTGTTCGGTTCCACAGGGCTTAACTGAAACTGAATCTCCCTGTCAAGCTGCTCCACCTCGCCGTTGTTTCTAATAAAGCTCTGATGTATCGTAAGGGCAACAGAAATCGGCCCCCCTTGGGCTATGGCTGTGGTTGCACTGCCCAAAAGGGAAGCAACAAGCAGGCAGATTACCGCCAAATAGGCCTTAACCATTTTCAGTCGTGTTTTTCGTTTCAATATAGGATTCATATTAATTCATCTCCTTTGCTAAGTCTCTAAAAATAATCCCAAGAATAGCTTTTTGTTTTTTGCTTTTTTTCTTTATAATAAGGACGCACATCAAGGCGATTAGCAACAACGGCAAAGCCACTAGCATAATTCTCATTATCATAGGAAGTCTTGTCCATACACCGGGCAATTCACCTACCGTCGCCATGATTCTATTGTCCGTATCTTCTATATAAAATGGGTTATCGGGTACTTCATCGGTAATTCTTGCAATCAAAACATCCCGCCCGTGGGTGGTAAGGTCAGAACATGTGGATAAAAGAAGTAGTCTATCTTCTATGGTTACATCCACATCCTCACGTATATGAATCGATAACTCTAAAAGATTATTTAGGTGTATCTGTTTGTCATCCGGTTCATAGACGGCTACATTAAACGTTTTTGTATCATAGGCATTGGTGTGTAAAAATGCAAAAAACTCCAATCCCTTGGTCTGCCCATCGAAAAACAAGGTTCCGTATCTGCGTGCATCAAAAAATTCAAAATCATGATAATGTCTCAGTTCACCAAACTTGACATCGTTTTCCATATCATGCCCATAAAAAACGCTTTTAAAATCAGAAAAATCTAGGGCATTTTTCCAGTCCATAAATATCGCACCTGATGGTGAATGTTCTAAAAATACATTGGTATTTACATATTTTAGATTATCGTGTTCGTCCCCTTGGACAATTGGATAATCTATGTTTGTTCCAAATACTGTAAGCCAAGCAAATACTTCTGGATTGATGGCTTGTAATTCCTCAAAGGAGAGAGCGTCTTCCTCGGTCGGTCGAAAAGGTGTATAATTGGCACTTGACGCAATTAAATGAACCTGACGAATATCCCATACGGAAAAAACACTATATAGCAGAAGTAGCAAAACCATAATGGTTGCAATGATATTGACAATTTCCTTGCTTATTTTACATAGGAACGTACCTGCTTTTTCCCCTTTACTCATATGGTGGAACCCCTTTTTTATTACTTGTTCAAGAAGTGTCACCGGAAAACGACCCATATATTGCAGAGACGGAGCAAACCGCCCCTGCAATTAGAACACTTATTGAAATAATCCTTACATTTTAAGATTATAACGCAAAATTATTTTCTTTCTTTGCTTTATATACTTTGAATGCTACAAAACCTGCACCTGCTGCAAAAATCGCAAGAATTGAAAGTACAAATGGCAAATCTTGAAGATGCAAACCAGTTTGAGGTGGTAATTCCAAGTTGTTTTCAAAGTCAACATATGGCGTTCCGGTAGAAACAACCAATGCCGGACCATTTGTCACATTATTTACAGGAGTACCGGCACTGCCAGTTGCCACATCCGTAACACCCGGCCAAACAGTGGTATTCGGCGCGTACATACCAAATTGGTTTGTGTTTGTTGTAATGCTAATTAAGTGACCATAAGAATCTTCTTCATATGCTACAAAACGTGTCCCAACCGGAGTGTTCACAAAACGAAGTTCGTAGCCATGACGTAAATTAACCTCTACCGCCGAACCTGGTGTGAAGAAAATTGGTGAGCCAGCAACCATCACATCGTTATCACCATTTGTATTAAAGATGTAAGCACGGTAAACCCAATTGTACCAGAACCCATCTTCAATATCCCTTTCAGCCGCAACAACAGGGTTATCATAGATTGTAACTAAAAATGGGAACAATTGATTTGTTAAACCAAAGTTACCGGTTACTTCTTTACGGATAATCAATGTACTATAGTCTGGATCGTAAGGATCGCCCCCGTTTCCACCACCACCGGTACCATCTGTACGAATATAAACATTGGTAAATGATAGACCGGAAGGATCTGTTGGAACACCATACTCACTATATGTTCCAGGTGTTGGGTCTACTTTATAACCACCAGGTGTGCCATCATCATTATATACCTTGATTGTAACAAGACTATCCAAGCGAAGACCATTACAAGCTGTTTCTTCACAATCACAAGGTACAACGAGAATGCGAATTTCAAATTCTGCATCTGAGTAATTCAGATATTGGTAATACTCCGGATACTCTGCAAGCGTATTTGTATTTTGTTGCTCTCTCACGCGAAATACATACAAGCCCCATGTTGGAAACATCTCAGGTGTAAATGTAAATGTAGCGTCGTTACAACCTGAAACGGTTTTCGTATCTACCGGAAATCCTTCTACCACGCCTGACATACTTTCATCAAAGGAAATTTGAATTTCATCCACTCCCGGCGCACCTGTTAGTGAAGGTACCGGAGAAATCCAAACCATATCATCGCTATCTGCCGGCCAATGAGCAGGTGATGGTGTGAGATTAAATGCTTGTGTCATTCCAATGAACTCAAAGTCAAAATGGAATGTAAAGTTTGGTGTAGGTGTAGCGGCTGGCATCACTAGGTCCTTGTTGATACCCACAGTAATGTTTCTACCATCACCGGGGTCGAGAATCGGACCGTCTCCAGATCCATTGTCCTCAGCAAAAGCTGTTACACCAAGTACCAATGTCATTAGTACTACTAGCATGATTGATATTATGCCTCTTCTTTTTTTCATTATTTCTTCCTCTCTTAATGTGAATTTTTCAGCTATATCCCTATATAGCCAATGATATATATAAAATATAGATTAAGAAACCTATAGTTTATAACAATGTATAACTTTTCATAAATGACGCCGCCTTACAATTGTAATGACCACCCCAAATGTATCTTGGGTTCTCACTGTGCCATAAATACGGCTATCTATTGCCTGTTCCCTGGCATCACCCAAAAGAAATATCTCCTCTTCGGGTACAAGGATGGGAAAAACTATCCCCTCCTCAAAGGCCCAAGTTTCACCGATGGCGTGGAGGTCCGATTGGGGCATCCCATTTATTCTCAGACGCCCATCCACCAAGTCAACTTCATCCCCTTCACGGGCGATTACACGCCTGATTTGCCGTGTGCCCTCAAAATCCAACAAGACCAAGTCATGGATGGCGTAGTTGCGGTTCAGTCGATAAATCAGTACAACGTCACCGCTTTGCGCCACCGGAATCATACCAGGGTCGGATACAATATGTATGCCGTAAAAGAAAGTGAAAACAATTACGGTAACCAACGCAATTACAGCAATTCTAATACCGAAAGAACGAAATTCTTTCCATACAGAAGTTGTTTTGACGGTTTTTGAGCTTTCTACTTTCCTTTTGTCTTCCTTAATCACTTTCTATCTCCAAAAGGATTTTACTTACTGCTGCTTGTTTTGACTTACGAAACTTCAAAACAATTCCGCCAAAGGCCAACAACCCACCAAGTGTAGCAAATGCAATCAACATCCCTGCATGGGTAGCATTCATATAAAACATCGTTTGCGGTGGAGGTCTACGATCATTGGTAAAATCAAGCTGTCTGTCTTCCGCCATCTCCAAGATTCCTGTGTCCTTATTATCGTAAGGTGGAGAGCCCGGGAGAAGAATCAAACCATTCAATATATTACAGAAAATCGTTGTATTATAATTTGAATTAGCCCCTTCGACCACCCGTACAGTCGCAGCTTCAGGTAAATCTGAAATAACAATTTGCTGACCATGGCGAAGATTAAATGCCCATGAACCACCGGTACCTATCACGCTAAACGTTCCCTCAATTGGGGTCGCAATCCCTGCGCCACTTCTTACAAAACTAAATGTATGCGTACCGGTTCCCAAATTTGCGAGATGCAAGGTAAATGGGAAGTCATGGTTGGGCGTCACCACTATGCCCGTCACCGTCTTGGTAATGGTTAGGTCTAAATCCGGCTCAGGTAGTCCTCGATAGTTAATCTGATGATTGGTTAGTAAGCTACCGTTAAATGGCATAGCCGCCCTTGTATTAAACTCTGCATGATTGCTAGGTGGCGCAAATTCCTGTCGTGATACATTACCCGTTACTGTCCCACCGGTAATGGTGAAACGTCTGTAAGTATTATTCACATTTGGAATCGGGTTTCTATAATCATGATCTGAGCTGAAAATACCACCACCATCACCGTTTGGTGCATTATTATTTCGAATCGCACCACCTTGCATGGTAAAGGTTGGATTCAAACTCTGAATACGTACACCACCACCATGGGCTTGTGCGGTATTGTTTTCAATGGCTCCGTTACGGAAAGTAAATGTACCGTTGTTTATGAATACGCCACCACCGCCGTTGCCAACCAGAGTTTGTAACGCTTCTTCAACGCCTAATGTTGTACCATTGGCATTATTCCTCCGAATCACTCCGGCAAAAGTTGTTGTAGTATTCGCAGCACTTTGATTAATACCACCACCATTTAACGTTGCTATATTGTCTTGAATATAGTTGTTGATACCGGCTTCCGGGGCTACGTTGAATACGCCATCTGTGGTTAAGTGCACACCACCACCGGATCCTGTTGCGGTATTGTTGGCGATCGTAGCAGTACCTGCACCCGTTATATTGAACTGGGCACCTACACCACCAATGTATACACCACCACCGTCACCTGTTGATTCATTGTGAGAGACTGATTTGGCCGCTGTGCCGGTCATGTTAAACCGACCGCTCCCTGCTACACGAACCCCGCCACCACTTGTGCCGCGGTTGCCGGCACCTGAACTACCTATATTTCCGGCAGCCTGGTTAAATATACCTGTGGCTTCCACATTGACACCACCGGGACGATTGGCTGCGCCTGTGCGGTTGGCAACAATCCATCCGTCATTCATATTAAATGTACCACCACGTACATCCACACCACTACCATTGCTATTACCACCGGCACTTGCGCCGGTCGCATTGTGGAAACGAACCTGAGTACTGGCACCATTCATGTTGAAAGTACCGGCCATTTGGTGTACCCCTGCACCGGAGTTTGTTTGGGCTACTGTATTGCCTTGGATATAACCTGTAAAGGTAAATGCACCTTGATTTAGAAATACGCCGCCACCGCCGTTACCAGCTGCTGCACCATTGGCACTATTCGTTCCGATTACACCTGTAACAGTTGCTGCTCCAGTCGCATTGGAGTGAATACCACCACCATTGGTTCCGGCCGTGTTGCCTGTAATTGCTACACCACTACCCGAGCCATTTAAGGTAAGTACCGTAGTGCCCACAGTGCTCACGCCACCACCTATTGTGCTTGCTGTGTTACCTCTAATGGCACGCACGCCGGCATTGTTTAGATTTACAACCGCATTGTTGGCAAAGATTCCACCGCCGCTAGAGGCAGTATTATTATCAATTTCAATCGCACCGCCACCTGTTCCGATTACTTGCCCGGTAATGACATAAATACCACCGCCAGCACCAGCAGCTTGATTGTTGAGAATGGCACTACGACCACCTGTGGCAGTCATATATAATCGAGCACTATCCTGTATAAGGAAACCACCGCCGCCGGAAGTTGCTACATTGTTTTGGACAAATCGATTGCCGGCTGCACCAACCATATGAAATCTTGCATTGACTCCGGTCAATCGAACCCCACCACCAGCAGCGCCTTGATTGCTCTCGTTGGCCCGTGAAGTCCCACCAATAAAACCGGCATACATCCGGAATATTCCTGTACCTTGCACATGTACGCCACCAGCTGTAGCTGCTGCTGTACGATTGGCATAGATACGTGCAGTGGCATTGTTCATATTGAATGTTCCACCACTCATCCATACACCGTTTCCGTTGCTTGTGCCACCAGTGTCCGTTCCATTCGCATTATGTCTGCGAATGCGAGAGTCTGTCCCGGTCATGTTAACGATACCGCCCGTTTGGTGAACACCGGCACCGGTGACACCTGTACTTACTCTATTGTCTTGAATATGATTGGCATTGGCTCCAATCATATTGAACGTTCCACCGGTAATGGCCACCCCACCACCATTTACAGCATGATTCTGATGAATGATTCTTGCACCTGCTACTGCACCATTCATGGTAAATGTACCACCGGATATATGAAGTCCACCACCGTTACCTGTGGCTGCTGCTCCATGGGCCGCACTGTTCACTGCCCTATTCCAGAATATAGCACCACCATCCATACGGAAGTAACCACTGGTAACGCGTACACCACCGCCATAACGACCATGATTGGCTCGTTCGTTCAAACCTGCCTCGCCTGTACCACCGGCGATACCAATACTACCGGCAGTCATGATGACATTGGGATTTGCTGATGTGCCTGTACCCCGTACATTGATGCCACCGCCGCCTAGTGTGCCTGCGGTTACTCTGTTGTTGTATATCCATATGGCTGTACTATTTAGGTTGGCGCGTCCTGCACCTACGATGTCTATACCTGCGCCTTGCGCCGATGCCCTGTTGCCGACTATACTTGTCTCTACACTTGCAGGTATGGTAATGATACCGCTGCCTGCTATATGTATACCACCGCCGTTTGCAGCTGTATTACTTGCAACACGCATACGGCCTGCCGCGGTTGTACCAAGGGTATATGTACCAATATTTGTAAATATACCACCGCCATTTACACCCGCAGTGTTACTTGAAATGTTTACTGCATTGCCAAGGGTAACATTGCCCGTTTGATGGGTACTGGTTCGGTTAATACCTCCACCATTCCCCAAGGCAGTATTGCCTGTAATAACCATAGGCGTAATTGCAAAATATGTGCGTCCGCTCCGGTGATTAATGCCACCACCATGGCTGTTGGTGGGTGTACCAATACCGGCAACGCCGGCTGTATTGTTTCGTATCTGTAGATTTGTTGATGCTCTAACATCAAGTACACTATTGGCAGTACCCATGTCGATACCACCACCGCCACCGGTTGCATTGTTATTGTGTATATCAACCAGCCCGGTTCCAATTACATTGGCCCTTCCGGTACGTGTGATACCGCCTATTGGCACACTATTGAACGCAATACCACCACCATGCCCATTAGCTACTCTCGTACCATTGGGTCTGCGCCCTGCATAGTTGTTCCGTATCACTTTTGTGCCTGCTGTGGAAAAATCAACACGAGCAGTGGTACCCGCCCATATTCCACCGCCACTATTGTAAGCCCAGTTGCTATGGATTGTTCCTGCGTCCATTCGTACATAGGCGATACTTCCCTGAATTGCAACCCCACCACCATTACCGGTGCTAGCTACAGGATCAGACGGGTTCGGAACATTGGTTGTGCGATTACTGTGAATTGTGCCGCCTAGCATTATAAATCGATTTCGAGTCGTGTAAGCGGCACCAGTAAGTGAGCCTACACAAACACCACCACCACTATTGGCGGTATTACTATAAATGACACCATTGCGCATGATAAAATCGCCAAATCGATTCACACGAACACCGCCGCCACCGGAAAGTGTACCTTGCGCCGTATTGCGTCGTATGGTTCCGTTATGCATATCAAATACTGCCAAGGGCGCCGACCCATCCGGTTGATTACCCATTACGGCCACTCCACCACCAACACTTTGTGTAACTCTATTATCTTGGATAAACCCACCATGCATATGAAAGGTACCCTCTACAAACACGCCGCCTCCTGCATTCGCTAGAGAGCGGGCTTCATTATTTTGAATGATACTTGTGGCATTGCGCATTTCCATCCAGGCTGTGCCCATAAGTGCAACACCACCACCAGGACCTGCGCCTGTACTTCCTGCCACGTTTCCACGGAAAGTAGTTCCCGAAGGCGGCAAACCAATTTGCCCACCATGAAAATAAAAACGACTACGACTACCGATAGACACCCCACCACCATTTTGAACGGAAGTGTTACTGTGTATGGTGCCACCATTCATGCGAAATGTGTTTGGAGCCGCAGCTGCGTCAGGAAAAACTATTCTCACACCACCACCTGCAACATTAGCGAAATTGCCATGAATCGTACCACCATTCATAATAAAATGACCGCTGCCATTTGTACCAACATTTACACCACCACCATTGAGTGCTTGATTATTTCGAATGGTACCGTTGTTCATGGTCAAAGTCCCACCGTGGTTAACTGCAATTCCACCGGCATTCGCTCCTCCCGGGGCAGTCCGACCTGCGGTTAGGGTAATACCACCATTTATATATAACCTTGATGGGCCAGAAGTACCGACAGCACTATTCAGGTTAAAATGCCTTCCTTCGGTACGAGTCCAAGTACCGGTACCAAGCAAATTGACACGTCGCCCACCATTGATATTAATTGTGCTCACACTAGCCCCTGTGTTAAACGATCCAGAAATCGTTAGTTGACCTGTCACAGAACCATTGGTTGGTAGAGAAGTCACCCAACTCTGCACCGTACTAGCATTAAGAATACTCATCGTAAAGGCACTAAAGGGCATGATGCCGATATAGTCGCTTGCGGGTGTGACTGTAATCATGATGGCTTCATTTTCTTCATATTGAATTTCTTGTGAATTTGTTTCTCTATCCGTACAATCATTACAGCATTCATGGCTATGCCAATGATCAAATTCATCATAATGGCCGTAATCACATGCGATGGAATCGCCGTATCCCACTACAGCAAAAGATGCAAGGGCTATACTTTCGTGTGACTCATTTTCATAATGGGAAAAGTCGTAGTCAAATTCTATTTCATAATCCCAACCACAAGGCAACTCTAAGTTAATATCATCCTCTTCATACACTACAGGTGGTAACATGATTCTAAATTCGTATCCATCAAACATAGCACCAAAGCCCATGTACTCCGGATATACGGTAACATTGCCGTATTCGTCTACAAATACATCTACCTGCCCGTCAATATCTATGTCCACACTGTCATAGTCATAACAATCGTAAGCATAATCAAAATGATATCCGTCATAGGTATCACCACCCTCTTCATATCCATACGTTTGACCATCTGTTTCTGTTTCAATTTCATACGCTTGCGCAGCGTCACTTTCTAACATAAACGGCAGTATGGTAAAAAGAAATGCTAAAATCATCACAAGTGCAAGCAACTTCTGTTGCCAATTTCTTTTATTTCTGCCTTTCATATTATTTCGTGCACATCGATTTTTCATTTCACCATATCTCCTTTTGATTTGCTATTTATATCCACCACTAAATGATTTTGTGCTTTCCTTCGTTTTTACATATAATGGACTGTAGCATAGATTTTTGAAGTGCATGACAAAAACAACACATGCGGGCATGGATGAAACGTAAACGGGGTTGTGATTTTGCGTTTTTATAAAAATTTGTTATGAAAGAACGTTTTGGTTGCAAATCAAGATAAGATAGGATATATTTAAAACTAATCTTAAAATTAAAGAAACCGTTTTATTTTGTACAATGATTTAGATTTGCCCGGAGGGGAGGGGGAACTTTTATATGAACATGACCTTTTTTGATTTTTTTCGTGATTTTTTACTATTTCTACCTTTTGCGATAGCCGCAAAGGTAATTTCCGAAGATAAGAAAATGCGCTTAAAAGAAAATCTCTATCTTCTTCTTATCATTTGTTTGTACGTGTTAATGATAGGAATCCTTTTAGACCATCTACTTCCCAACTTGAACGCAATCGCTTCAGCTTTGCTGTGGGTTGTGCCCTTTTCCGCTACATTTCTTTACTTCTTTAAAATCAAACGCTTTTCCTTTTCGGATTCTGTTATCTTTCTAAGTGTAACTGTCATCCTAATGAAGCTGATAAACACGCTATTTTTAATCGGCATTCATATGCTATTCCCCGATTATTCCACACTGATTGCTTCCAAAACCTCCCTCCCTTCTGTTATCGACTTTGCAAGATGGCTGCCATTTCTATTGGGCAACATCTTCATCTCTGCACTGGTTACATATCTATATGTAAAAGTTACCAGTAAACTCTGGGGGAAAATCAATGATAATCGTAAAAGCTTAAAAATTGTCAGTCTTTTCTCTGCCTTAGTTTTATTTATCGTCCATTTTTCCGCTGCTTTTTTCTTTTACCAAAATGAATTACTCGCATTTATCGCCTCATGGAATACTCTGTTGCTCATAGGGGCACTTTTTTCTCTTTTGGCTGGCTTCTTATTCTATATCACGTCACTAAATGCAAAGTTTATCTTGGAAAAACAGCAAGCGGAACAAGCAATACTCCAATGCTACACAGACCAGTTAGAAGAACAACAAATTATGGTTCGTAAATATAAACATGACTTTCAAAATATCATCTTAGCCATGGAACAATTAATAATCACAAAAGATTGGGATGGGCTGACAAGATACTTTGTTTCTGTAAAAGGGTCAACTATTATCATTGATAGGAATAATGTTTTTTCTGATAGCTTGAGTAACATCAAAGTCAAAGAAATCAAAAGCATACTTTCTTCAAAGTTATTTAAGGCCATAAATTTAAATATAAACACCACATTTTACTGTAATGATACAATAGAAAACTTTACCACTGACCCCGTCACTTTGGTACGAATACTCAGCATTATTTTAGATAATGCCATCGAAGCATCTGAAAAATTGGGCACAGAAAAAGCGAAGCTGGCGATGACGCTTTACAAGGTCAAAGAAAGTATCCATTTTTCTATCACTAACGCCACCCCCCCCCCGAAAGTACGTTCTCTTTGCGCCAAATGACACAAGCAGGCTTCTCTACGAAGGGTAAAGGACGCGGTTTCGGGCTATCCATCCTAAGTGATTTGATCAATGCTTCACCTAACATCTCTTTGTCCACTCGTATGGAGAATGAACTTTTTACACAAACTTTAATCATTGGAGGTGAAAGGAATGTATAAAATATTTCTGTGCGAAGATAATCCCATTCATTTAGAACGCTTCCAAAAGATGATACGCAAATACATTTTTTCCAAACCATTTGAAATAGAAATGGCATTATTTACCGACAGTTCAGAAAAACTGTTGACCTATGTAAAAGCCAATCCAAATTTAAGTGGTTTATATTTCTTAGATGTAGATTTACAAGAGGATATCAACGGCATAGAGCTTGCCGCCCAAATCAAAGAATATGATATATCATCCACCATTGTATTTATTACCACTCAGTCGGAATTGGCATATCTGACCTTTCATTTTCGAGTGGAAGCCATGGATTATATCACCAAGGACCATACCAATGAGGAAATCGAGAAAAGAATCATAGAATGTATCGATTTAAGTTATGAACGCTTCCTAAAAGGCAAGCACCACCATATAAAATATTTTCCCATTAAAGTGGAGGACAGGATTTTAAACGTCCCTTATAATGATATTTTGTTTTTTGAAGTTTACCCTGACCCCAAGGTAACCCACCGGCTAATCCTTTATACCGATACGCAAACGCTACATTTTCGCGGACAGCTTAAAAATGTTCTAGCACTAGGTCCGGAATTCTTCAATTGCCATAAATCGATTGTGGTGAACCTAAATAAGATAAAACATGTGGATAAGAAAAAAAGAGAAGTTGTTTTGTACAACGGAGATATCGTGCCTGTGAGCAAGAGAAAAGTGTATGAATTAGTGGATGTATTGGAAAAAAGGGGGAATCGCTAAATTTTCTAGAGCCCATTGAAAGCATCCCCCGCTTGTGCGTAAATGGCAGACCATCAGTACCTCTAAGGGAAAGCTGCTTTGGCAGCCTCCCTATTTCATAGTCTGACAGCATTCATCTGGTAATTCATCTGGCCAAGGCAGAAGTTTTTCCAGTTGCGACCTATCACCATGGAATGTCAACACTTTCTTCACCATAATCCCTTATTCACTCTTGACTTATCACAATATATCGACTATACTGAAATCAAATTTCGGTTTAGTCAAAAAACGGAGAGTGAAAATGTATATAAAACGAGCAATCGAAGATTCTATCAACAAAATATCTAAAACTTTTCCGGTTTTACTTGTAACCGGACCCCGACAAGTCGGCAAAACAACTTTACTAAAACAACTAGCAAATGATTCTCGAGGTTATGTAACCCTAGATGATCCGGATGCTCGTGCTTTAGCAAAAACTGATGCCGCGCTTTTTATGCAGCGCTACACACCTCCTATATTGATTGATGAAATTCAATATGCACCAGAAATTCTCCCTTACATCAAAATGCATGTTGATCGTACTAGCAATATGGGGGATTTTTGGCTTACAGGCTCCCAAGCATTTCAAATGATGAAGAATGTCAGTGAATCTCTTGCCGGACGAATAGGAATTGTAAATTTACTTGGATTATCATCCAGCGAAATACACAAACAACATTCTGAACCATTTACCACAGACCCCAAACGATTAATCACACGACTTAAACAAACTCATAAAATCGGGCTCGACGAGATTTATAATAGCATTTTTACTGGTTCCTTTCCTGCGCTTTACAGAGAAAATAACCCCCCAGAGCTAACAGAGTTTTATCGTTCCTATATCAATACTTATCTCCAAAGAGATATTAAAGACTTAACTCAAGTTGCTGATGAAACGACGTTTTATAATTTCATGTTACTTGTTGCCGCTCGCACTGCTAAGCCGATTCAATATGAGGAATTGGCAAGAGAGGCTGGTATAAGTGCTGCTACAGCAAAAAAATGGTTATCTATCTTAATCTCGTCAGGAATTGTAGCTTTGGTGCAACCATACCACAACAATTTGTTAAAACGTACCATCAAAATGCCTTTATTACACTTTTTAGACACTGGTCTTTGTGCCTATCTGTTAAAGTGGGGTAATCCGGAAACCTTAGAGCGTGGAGCAATGTCAGGATCCTTTTTTGAAAGCTGGGTGTTCTCCGAAATATATAAAAGCTATTTAAACGCAGGCAAAGAACCCCCTATATTCTATTATCGAGATAAAGAAAAACGAGAAATTGACCTACTTCTTTATGAAAGCGGAACATTGTATCCCATCGAAATTAAAAAGGCTGCCTCACCTGGGAAAGATGCAATAAAAAATTTTAATGTTCTCAAACCTATAACTGAGCCAGAACACTTTGGAAAACTCGAACAATATAAAACCGAAATCGGAAGCGGTGCAGTTATTTGCATGGCAAATGACCTCTTACCAATTGACAATAAAAATTGGTTTGTTCCAGTATGGTTAATATAACATTAATTAAGCATTTTATAAGCACTTTTGTTATTGGGTTTGGGATGCTTTGGACAGCAAACATACTGTCTCTGCCGTAGCCGTCAACCAATCGAACCGCACTTCGTTTGTTCTCTTGGGACGTCCTGACATGGCGCGTACATCTACTCACTGTGTCGCTTCGCTCCTAGTGAGCAGTGTTACGCACTCAACGTGAACTGTCATCGGAAATAAATCCACCGCCCTTACACGCCGTAACCCATATCCATTCCCACACAAAAACTTCAAATCCCTAGCCAGCGTCGCTGAATCACAACTCACATAAACCACTTTTTCAGGGCTCATCTCTACGATTGTCTCCAGCAATTTTTTATCACAACCTTTTCTCGGCGGATCCACCACAACCACCTCTTCCCGTTGTCTCTCCACTTCATGATATAGTTGCAACAAAACCACTTCTGCTTTTCCTACATAAAACGTTGTATTTTCTATCTTGTTTATCCTTGCGTTTTCCTTGGCATCTTCTATCGCCTGGGGCACCACCTCTACCCCAATTACCTCTTTTGCTTTTTGGCTAAAAAACAATGCAATCGTTCCGATGCCACAATACATATCCCATACCCTCTCATGACCTTTCAAATCCGCATAGGCCAAAGCCAAACCATATAATCGTTCCGTCTGGCGAGGATTAACTTGAAAAAAGGACAAGGACGAAATCTGATATTGAATGCTGCCAATATAATCTGTAATATAATTTTGCCCCCAAAGGGTTTCGCAAGACGCCCCCAGAATTACATTATTTCTTTTTTGATTAAAATTCACAACAATACCGGTCATTCCCTCAATCTGCATCAACGCTTCTATCAATCTTTCCACCTGTTTCAACCCTGTTGTATCTTCTGCATTGAGCACCAAACAGACCATGATTTCTTTTGTCACAAAACCATAGCGTATTAATACGTGGCGTACCAATCCCGAACCTGTTTCTTCATCATAGGCCTTTATCTGCATTTGCTCCATATAATCCATCACATGCTCCAATACCCTTTGGTTTATCTCTACCCCCAAAGGACAATCTGTATTTGCAATAATATTATGGGTGCGACCGGCATAAAACCCTGTAACAATCTTTCCACTTCTATCTGTGCCAAAGGGAAACTGTGCCTTGTTTCGATAACGAAAAGGCTTTTCCATACCCACAATTGGTTCTACAATTTCTTTTAATAATTCTTCGGAAAACCCACCAATTCTTTTTAGGTTGTTTACAACCTTAGTTTCTTTCCATTCCAATTGCTTTTCATAAACCATTTCTTGTATTTGACAGCCACCACAAGGGCGAGCAATCGGGCATTTTGCAGGCACTCGAAAAACCGATGGCATAACAATTTCCATCAAACGTGCATAAGCATAATTCTTTTTGACTTTCATTACTTTCACTTTTGCTGTATCACCGATAATCGCATCTTTCACAAATAAGGGAAAGCCATCCGCTTTCCCTATACCTTCGCCTGCTGCGCTCATATCCTCTATTGTTACTTCTATCACATCATTTTTTTGCATCATTTTTCAACTTTCACATAACCGGCGCTTGTTCCATGAATTCATTGTAAGCTATACCGTTGTTCTTCTTAAATTTGTCTCAAACAAACGGTTATACCCCAACCAATCATTGCCTTGTTTTTCATGGAATAACTCAATCAAAATCTGCAATTTTGAATCGGCATTATCCGCCAAATTCAATACAACCGCCTCTATCAAAGCCGGCTTTTTCGGAGAACCAAACTCCAACTCTCCATGATGCGCCAATACACAATGTTTTAACTCATTTGCCAACACTTCCGGGAATCCCGGGGTATTTTGCACCGCCTCCGTAATCATCTCCACACCAATGATAATATGACCAATCAGCTGACCTTCGTCGGTGTAGTCATTATCCGGAAAATCAGATAGCTCCCGGGTCTTACCAATATCATGGAACAAGGCCCCTGCGTACAAAAGACTACGGTTAACCACCGGGTAATTGTCTGCAAAATAACAACACAGCCGCAAAATGTTCACCGTATGCTCCAACAAACCACCTGCAAAACTATGATGAACCGACTTGGCTGCCGAATGCTCTTTAAACTTTTTAACAAAACTTGCATCCTTAACAAAATAAAATTCTGCAATCTGACGCAAATAATCGTTTTCTATCCCTTTGATAAAACCACAAAGTTCCTGATACATCTCCTCCACATCTTTATCCGTGGAAGGCAAATAATCCAACAAATCGTACTCATTCTCAGAAACCTTACGAATCTGTTTGATATTCAGTTGCAAACTATTGTTATAACTAATCACATCTCCTACTACTTCAATAAAATCTTTTTCATCATACTCTGCAATACCGTGGGAATTGGGGTCCCAAACCTTGCCATCCAGTGTGCCTGTTTTGTCTTGTAATATCACATTGTCATAAGGTTTCCCACCTCTGGTTTCTGCGGAACGCTTTCCTTTGCACAAATAAATGCTGCGAATATTTAAGCCTTCCCGTAAATCTTCTATATACTTCATGGATTCCTCTTTCTACCTTTACTTAGACTTATCAGCGGCGATCAATCAATGTCACCTGAAAGTCCATCTCTACATAACCGTCAGCACCTCGCCTGGCCGCAACAATATTGATATCGTCACTCAAACTACCATCTAGGATTGCACGGGTAAATTGTTGCATTGTTTCTATCTCTTCGCCATCAATCTCAATAATCACATCTCCATTTTGGATACCGGCAGCCATAGCCGGAGAATCTACCACCACATAACTCACATAAACACCTATGGGAATTTCTTGAACGGCAGCAAGCTCTTCTGTCACAACAACACCCTGTACACCTAAGAATGGCAAAGCCTCATCATTCACCAACATATAAATCGCTGGTCCTATATCCGAAATACCCAATGCATTGGCCGTGTTGCTGCCATTATTTTGCCAAGGCCCGGGCATAATCATCCCTGTTATCTGACCACGTGCGTTGAATAAGAAGCCTGTACCACCGGAAGAAACGGAAATGTCCGTTCCCAAAATACGAAATTGACTATCCGGTATGGTTACAGAGACTTGGCTGGAGCTTAAAATCCCATAAGCCACACCATCACCATGACCTAATATATTGCCCACTGCAATCACAATATCCCCTTGACGCACCATACTGGAGTTGCCTAAATCAGCAACCACGATCGCTTCTAAATTTTCTTCACTTAATGCCGCTTTTGGAATGGCAAACACCGCTAATCCCCGTGTCTGATCCTGTATCCGTAACTCCCCGACAAATACCGCATCATCGGAAATCGTAATCTGAAAATTTTGATGATCGCCGGCAAGGACATTATATGCCAGCACCAAAAACTCATTTCCATTATCACCAATCACCAAACCTGTTGTCCGACCGGCACGTGATGCCTCATCACCCACCCAATGCTCTTGGTCACCCATGCCCTCAATGTATACGATAGACTTATTTGCCGTTTGAGCGATTTCATACATACTTCTCAAAAGCTCAGCATAACGCTCGGCTGTCAATTCAACTTCTGTGGGCACTTCTACAACAATCGGATCCTGCTCCTCTTCTACTTCGGGCTCGTCATCTTCTTCTATCATTGGCTCTTCCGGCTCTTCTAAATCATCCACTTCCTCTTCTTCCGGTGCTAACGTAACCCTTTGATTTGTATCATCTGCAAACATCTCTTCAAAAACAGGTCTGAGCGCAAAAAAACCAAGGCAAGCAAATATCCCAAACACGACACCCAATATACAAGCCATGAGTATACGCCTTAGAGTTTTCACCCTGCTGCCCGTTTTGGTCTTAATGGTTTCCCGTAAAAATGAATACTGCTCATCATCTGGTTTCAGATTAGGATCTTTCTCGCTTTGCATCATCAAGTCTCCTATATAAGCTTCCTGCTTTGTAGTATAACTTATTTGGAGCAATTGTTCAATATTTCCTTTTCATAATCCCATAAATAAGGTAAAATGTAACAAGTTGGAGCATTTACAAAGAAAGCAGGTTGATAGAGTAAAAACATGAATCAAAAATCTTATCATAAATTAGAATTCCCAAAAATAGTCACCATGTTAGAAGAGCAAGCCTCTTCTTTTCGTGGCAAACAACTCTGTCAAAGATTAAAACCTATGACGGATTTAGAAAAAATAAATACAGCACAAGAGCAAACTGCCGCCGCCTTTGCGCGGATCGTTCAAAAGGGACGCCCTTCTTTTCGTGAAGCTTTTCCCATAAACGAATCCATCAAACGTTTGGAAATTGGTGCTACCCTTGGAAGTGGGGAACTCTTACGCATTTGCCGACTTCTGCAAGCCACCGCCCGGTGCAAGACCTACGGCCGGCAAAACAACCAAGAGGACACACCGGACTGCTTGGATGCTTTTTTTGAGCAGCTGGAGCCCCTATCTCCCGTGGCAACCGAAATAGACCGTTGTATTCTTGCGGAAGATGTTTTCCATGATGACGCCAGCAACACTTTAAAATCCATACGGCGTAGCCAAGGACGTCTCAAAGAAAAAATGCAGACCACCTTAAACTCCATGGTCAACGGATCCCTCCGGGTCTATCTGCAAGATGCCATTGTTACCATGCGTGGTGACCGCTATTGTCTACCGGTAAAAGCAGAACATCGCAGCAAAGTAAACGGTATGATTCACGACCAATCTTCCACCGGTTCTACACTTTTTATAGAACCTATGGCAGTGGTGACATTAAACAATGATTTAAGAGAATTATATGCCAAAGAACAAGAAGAAATCCAAGTGATTTTGGCACGTTTGAGCAATGATATTGCGGCATATTTAGAGGAACTTGCCTTAAACTATCGCCTTTTGACAGATTTAGATTTTATCTTTGCCAGAGGCTCTTTGGCATTGGCTATGAACGCCCATCTACCTATTTTTAATACAAATGGTTATCTCCACATAAAAGAAGGACGCCACCCTTTATTGGAAACACAAAAGGTCGTTCCCATTACCATTATGCTGGGTAAGGATTTTCACATGCTTATTATCACCGGACCCAATACCGGCGGTAAGACGGTTTCTTTAAAAACCGTTGGTTTATTTACTTTGATGGGACAAGCCGGCTTGCACATTCCTGCCCGCTCTAACTCCGAACTAGCCGTATTCAAACAGGTTTTTGCTGATATCGGGGATGAACAAAGCATCGAACAAAGCCTAAGCACCTTTTCTTCTCATATGACCAACATTGTTTCTTTTCTGGAACAAGCAGACGAAGATTCACTTGTATTGTTTGATGAATTAGGTGCAGGAACCGACCCGACAGAGGGAGCCGCCTTAGCCATTGCCATTTTGTCATTTTTACATGCGCAAAACATTCGTACCATTGCAACGACCCACTATAGTGAGTTGAAAGTCTATGCCTTATCTACCAATGGTGTGGAAAATGCCTGCTGCGAATTTGATGTAGAAAGCCTAAAGCCTACCTACCGCCTTTTAATTGGGATTCCCGGCAAAAGTAATGCCTTTGCCATCTCAGGGAAATTGGGATTGCCCCCTTATATCATCGAAAATGCCAAAACCCAGCTGAGTGAGCAGGATGTCTCTTTTGAAGATTTGCTGGAAAACTTAGAAAGCGGGAAACGTACGCTCGAAAAAGAACAAGCCGAAATCGAGCGTTATAAACGGGAAGCCACCGCCTTAAAATCTCAAATTGAATCCCAAAAACAACGGTTAGACGAACAAAAAGAACATATCTTGCGAGAAGCAAAAGAAAAAGCAAACCTTATGTTACGGGAAGCAAAAGAAGTTGCCGATGAAACAATTGCGCATTTCCATAAATTTGGAAAACAGCATGTATCCATTGCCGACATCGAGAAAGAACGTGAGAAATTGCGGCAAAAAATCAAGGATACTTCCAGTGCACAGGCATTGACTACAACAAAACCACGCAAGCAACACAAAGCAAAGGATTTTCAATTGGGTGAGTCCGTCAAAGTTTTAAGTCTGAATCTCACAGGCACTGTCAGTTCATTGCCCGATGCCAAAGGAAATGTATTTGTACAAATGGGCATTATGCGCTCCCAAGTCAATATCACGGATTTGGAAATTATAAAAGAGCAAAACCCCTACTCCACACCCGGCAAAAGCAAGCAAAGCAGCGGTGCAACAAACATGAACAAAGCGATGCACATTCGGCCTGAAATCAATCTCTTAGGGAAAACCGTTGATGAAGCCTTGTCGGAACTGGACAAATATTTAGACGATGCCATGCTTTCTCATTTAACTAGCGTTCGTGTGGTGCATGGAAAAGGTACCGGCGCACTTCGAAATGCCGTACACAACTACTTAAAAAAACAAAAATATGTCAAATCTTATCGCCTTGGAGAATTTGGCGAGGGTGATGCAGGGGTTACGATAGTTGACTTCAAATCATAACACATATCAGGAGGATAATATGGTTTCAAAACAAAAAATTCTAATTGTTGATGACGACGATAATATTGCCGAGCTTATTTCCCTTTATCTAATCAAGGAATGCTATGATACCAAAATTGTTTATAACGGGGAAGAAGCACTGGCAACCTTTGAAAATTGGCATCCCAATCTCATTTTGCTGGATTTGATGCTACCCGGCATGGATGGTTATCAGGTTTGCCGGGAAATCCGCAACAAATCAACCACACCCATTATTATGTTGTCTGCTAAAGGTGAGGTCTTTGACAAAGTTCTTGGTTTGGAACTGGGTGCCGATGATTATATGATTAAGCCTTTTGACGCAAAGGAAATGGTAGCGCGTGTCCGGGCTGTTTTGCGTCGCTATAAAAGCCGGGCAACAGAGGAGCCGGAAGATAGTACCGCAAAAAAAGTTCTCTATGATGATTTAGAGATTAATTTAACAAATTATTCCGTTATTTATGACGGTGAAATCATTGAAATGCCACCAAAAGAGCTCGAACTGCTCTACTGTCTTGCTGCATCACCCAATCAGGTATTCACACGGGAACAACTGTTAGATCGTATCTGGGGTTATGAATATTTAGGAGATACCAGAACCGTAGATGTACATGTAAAACGGATTCGGGAAAAAATGAAAGAGCATCCAAAATGGGGACTTAGCACCGTTTGGGGCATCGGTTATAAATTTGAAACAAAAAGGTAAGGGAAGATGAAAAGTATCCTATACGTTAAATTTGCAATCTTATACATTATATTTGGTTTTATCAGCCTCTTTACGATCGCTACGCTTTCGGATACTCTGATTCAATCCAGATTTCAGCAGGATACTTCTCATACTCTGTTTCGCAATGCTGCCCTGATTTCTGGTACCTATTTACCTGCTTATTTTTCAGGAAATCTTGAACTAAATGCCATCAATCATCAGTTTGGTATTATGGCCATTTATTTAGATTCCTACATCTGGTTTGTGGAACCTGATGGCAGCATGATTACTTCCGCAGGACACAGCGGAGGAAGCGCACCTGATTACATAGAACACTTTAATCCCGCAGAAATTCATGGCCGGCAATACATGATCGGCAACTATCATGGACATTTTCAAGAAGATGTGATTACCGTCATTGCACCGGTTACCCAAAGCTTTGAAATCAAAGGATATATTTTACTTCATATGCCCTTTCAAAACATTATCCATAGAACCAATGTGGTATTAAATTATATTTATATTACCATGGGGGTTATTTATCTCTTTTCCTTTTTGATTTTGATGGGTTTTCATCTGCTCATTTATATGCCTTTGCGAAATGTTACGGAAGCTGCCACCCAATATGCCCAAGGCAACTTAGAATATGAAATCCCTGTGCGAACCACAGATGAAATGGGTTATTTATCCGCATCCCTTAACTATATGTCTACCCAATTAAAGGATATGGAGGATTATCAAAAATTGATTGTTGCCAATGTTTCCCATGATTTTCGCTCACCTTTGACTTCCATTAAGGGTTATGTCGAAGCCATGACTGACGGCACCATTCCCTCAGAATTACACGAAAAATATCTCAAAATCATTTTATTCGAAACCAAACGGCTAACTGATCTGACCACCGATTTGCTTACCTTAAATGAAATCGACAACCGAGACTTTCTTTTAAATAAAATAGATTTTGACATTCAAGCATCCATCAAGCAGGTCGCTGCTTCTTTTGAGGGTATCTGCAAAAACAAACGTATTTCCATTGAATTGCTTTTTTTAGAGGATTATGTTTCCGTTTATGCAGACCGGGGTAAGATTCAGCAAGTTCTTTATAATCTGATAGACAATGCCATTAAATTTAGTGAAGCAAACAGCAATATTACCATTGAGGTACGTGAGAAAAATGAAAAGGTTTTTGTCTCTGTAAAAGATTATGGATTGGGAATTCCACGCAAAGAATTAAATAAGGTTTGGGAACGTTTTTACAAATCTGATTTGTCTCGCGGAAAGGATAAAAAAGGCACCGGATTAGGACTGGCAATTGTCCGGGAAATTATGCAAGCCCATGATGAAAATATCAATCTCATTAGCACCGAGGGTGTGGGAAGCGAGTTTACTTTTTCCTTGCATAAATCATAAGTTTATATTACTATGAAGTAGAAGAATGATATAGGCTGATAAAGGTATCAGCAAATGCTTTCATTTTATGTTTAAAGGAGGTATCTCAAAATGGCATATGTTATCAATGATGATTGTGTAAGCTGTGGCGCATGCGAAAGCGAATGTCCAGTGAGCGCCATCTCTGAGGGTGATGGACTCTATGTTATTGACGCTGATGGTTGTATCGACTGCGGCGCATGTGTAGACTGTTGTCCAACGAGTGCAATCGCTCCAGAATAAAAACATGAAAAGTTGTGGGAGTCGTATTAAATTAATACGACTCCCGTTCCATATTGCCAAATTTTGTATATTTGGGTATCCATGTCAATTCTACCGTTCCAATGGGACCATTTCTATGTTTTGCTATGATGATCTCCGCAACATTTTTCTTTTCTGAATCAAGGTCATAATAATCATCCCGATACAAAAACATACATACATCTGCATCCTGCTCAATGGCACCTGATTCACGCAAATCTGAAAGCATCGGACGTTTGTTTGGTCTTTGCTCTACCGCACGGCTTAACTGTGACAACGCAATGACAGGCACATTTAACTCTCTTGCCAAACCTTTTAGAGAACGGGAGATTTCTGAAATTTCTTGCTGACGGCTTTCGCTATTTTTGTTTTTGCTGCCACTCATCAATTGCAAGTAATCAATGATGACCATTTGCACATCCAATTCCAATTTATACTTTCGGCACTTTGAACGCACTTCTGCAATGGAAATCGAAGAAGTGTCATCAATGATTAATTTTGACTTACCGATTGTATTGGAACCCTCTATCAACTTCTCCCAATCCGAATCCTGCAAATTTCCGGTTCGCAATAGCTGTGCATCCACACGTGATTCCAAAGCAAAAAAACGATTGACCAACTGCTCTTTTGACATCTCCAAACTAAATATAACCACACCTTTATTTTGACGCAACGCTGCATGTTGCGCAATGTTCAGAACAAAAGCTGTCTTGCCCATAGAGGGCCGTGCCGCAATCAATACCAAATCGGATGGTTGCAATCCGGATAACTTATAATCCAAATCATGGAAACCGGTTGGGATACCCGTCACAGATCCTTTGGTGCGTGACGCACGCTCAATCACATCTAAGGCATTTAAAACCACTTGGCGAATCGGAGTATATGTTTTGGTATTTCCTCCCTCCAAAAGGGCGAAAATCCTCTTTTCGGTACTTTCCATAATCTCATCTATCGGCTGGTTTTCCAAATAACAGGTATTGGCAATTTCTTCGTTTATTTGTATCAAATGACGTAATATTGTTTTTTCCCGCACGATAGCCGCATAAAACTTTACATTGGCTGATGTTTGGGCGTTGATTAAAATATCTTGGGCGTACTCCATGCCACTTATCTCCGGCGGCACATCTTTTTTCTTCAAATGCTCTTGCAAAGTAATCAAATCAACCGGTTTGCCACTATTGTATAACTCCACCATACCATCAAAAAGCACACCTAAGGCGCGCTGGTAAAAATCAGTACCGATCAGAAGCTCCGATGCTGTTAAAATTGCATCATTATTTAAAAGCATAGCACCAATTACTGCCTGCTCTGCCTCAACGCTGTGGGGCATCATTCGCTTTATCGCCGCTTCCATTTTATTTTTCCTCTTTCACAATCACATTTAAATCTGCGCTCACTTTTGGATGTAACTTTACAGATACAACATGAACCCCCAATGATTTAATGGGCTCTTTTAAGGTAATCTTTTTCTTATCCAATTCTAAGCCTATTTGTTCCTTTGCCCCCTCGGCAATCTCTTTTGCAGAAATCGCTCCAAAAGCACGGCCACCCTCGCCTACTTTCATCGTCAACTTGATGATTCCGGCCTGAACTTGTTCCGCCAGTACTTTTGCTGCATCTAAACTTTTTTGTGCAATTTTTTCCGCATTATCTTTTTTTAGTTTTAAATCATTTAAATTTTTTCCCGTTGCTTCCAAGCCCAGCTTTTTCTTTAGAATAAAGTTACGAGCATAACCATCGTTTACTTCAACAATCTCACCTTTCTTACCCAATGACTTTACATCTTCCAACAAGATAACTTTCATGCATCTTTCCTCCTATTCTACAAATCCCCATCTTCTACCATGGTTTTGATTATATCTTTTAATGTCTGAATGGCTTCGCTCATGTCCGTGTGATCCAACTGCGCTCCGGCAGCATTGATATGGCCACCGCCGCCCATTTTCTCCGCAATAATCTGAACATTAACTTCATCAATGGAACGTGCGCTCATATATATCATGCCCTGAAAAGCGGTCAGTGCAAAGGACGCCTTAATCCCGCTGATATCCAATAGTTCATTGGCTGTTTGTGCCGCCAAAACAGTCGAATTGTCAATATCACCAAGGCAAGGTGCAATGGCAAATTCTGAAAAGTACACTTCCGCCGTTTGAATGGCTTGTGCTTTGGCACGGTAAAAGGCAAAGTCATCACGAAACATCTTGCGCACACGATTGATATCCGCACCGCAGCGGCGCAAAAAAGCTGCCGCTTCAAAAGTTCTAACACCGGTTCGGTTCATAAAATTACGTGTATCAATCATAATCCCGGCATACAAACAATTGGCCTCTAGCACCGGAATTTTAATGTCTTCTACAATATATTGTAAAATTTCCGCCACCAATTCGCAAGTAGAGGAAGAATAAGGCTCAATATAAGATAGCACCGCATTTTCAATGGAATTGCTACTCTTACGATGATGATCCAACACAACAATGGACTTGGAAATCTCTAAGAGTTCAGGACACTCTGTCAAACTCGGCTTATTCACATCTACTACAATCACCATGGTATTGTCATCTATCATGTCTAAGGATTGTACCGGCGTTACAAACAAATCCTCCGGATAAGCATTGCTCCTGCAAACTTCATCATATAAAGGTGCAATAGAAGTAACGGATTCATCAAACACAATACGGGCCTTTTTCGCCAAAGCTGTCACCGAACGGTAAATACCCATACTTGCACCAAAACTATCCGCATCCATAATCTTATGACCCATAATCAAAACCAAGTCTTTGCTCATGATAAATTCCCGCAAAGCCTCGGCCTTAACCCTCGCTTTTACCCGTGTATTGCGGGCGGCTTGCTCATTTCTGCCACCAAAGTACTTGATGCCTTGGATACTTTTTACAACAGCCTGATCACCACCTCTTGCCAAAGCCAAATCTATCGCAATACGAGCACTGGCATAACTCTTGGCATAGGTTTCATAATTCAACCCCATCCCCAAACTCAATGTTACCGGGCGTGTGTTGCCTGCTGTGATGGTTTTTATATCTTTTAATAAGCTAAAGTTGTCCGCTTCAAATTTCATATAACTTTCATGACGAACCACAAAAAAGTACTTATCTTTTTCCAGCTTTTTTAATAGCCCATCTACGTCACTGAAATACTTTGCAATCTTTCGATCCACAATCGCCAAAAGCAAAGATTGGCGCCCTTCTTCTACATCTTCCATCACATCTTCGTAATTATCAATATAAATCAAACCGGCAACCAAACGCTGTTCTTCATTTTTACGAATATATAGTTTTAACTCTGTTACATCCTTTAAATGAATGGCAATAAAATACTCTTCCTCCTCCGGCATATGAAAGAGATTTTCTGCCTCACTAAAGCCGGCCACAGAAATCTTACGCATAATCACATAATAATCTCTATCCTGATATGTAATGTTAGTTTTTACTTCTTGTCCTTCTTCCGTGGGAAACTTCGCAAGTTGTAAGTCCGGAAAAACCTTTTGAATATATTTTAAACCCTTACTTCCGTCAATTACCTCGCGAAAAACATCATTGCGCCAAACAAGCCGACCATCGCTCAAGAAAACACCATATGGCACGGACAAATCCTTTAATAAGGTATTTTGTACACCGTTGTATCGAATGGAAAACTTGACCATGTCCGTTATGATGTTGGAACGAGTATAAAAATATAAAATACTTGCAATAATCACATAAATCGCAATAAAAGCAGACATGATAATACCGGCCGAATGATCCAGAAAATAAATCCAGACATTGACCACAGCTAAAAGCAAGGCCAAAAATAAAGGCCATTGCATGTAAAAGCGAAGTCCGCCTTTGAGGCGTAATTTTTGATTTTTCATAATATGTAATCCTCTTTATAAAGGTTGTTGTTAAAAATGTATGTATTAAAATCGCCTCGGGAGTACCCACGGAGAGCTTTGTCATTATAACATTTTTAAACGTTGTCGTAAAGAAAGCAATGGAAATCAACACCTATATTATGAGATAATACGCCACCGAATGCAAGCCTTTCCCTGCAAGTTTAGTAAAAGTAATCCTTTTTGTATAGAAAAGAGCTGTTCGCAAACAGCTCTTTCCTTTTTTTACAACTCTTATTTTTTTTACTTTTACAGTAAATCAATCCATTGTGCCATATTACGGCTATTAAACACATATGGTGTTCCTGCCAAAACGGCAGTTCCATCTCCACTTTGATACGCTTCAAATAAAGTCACAGGATAATCACGGAATGCTTGCATTTCAAAAGAGGAACCAACACTACCATCAAATGTTCCCTCTAATGTAGCAACCATTGCAGACGCCGAAACGGCACCTAAATGAATTACATCCCAAAGCATCATATATGGGCAAACAAAATCAAATGGATCTTCATCCGCTGATGTTGGCATAAATGCTTGCATTTCAGAGGGCAATCCCAAACCTGTCAAACGAATATCACTGTTTGCAGAACGAAGTGATTGGCCGGCCGCCGCAATTCCTACCGTTGTCGGAGAGACAATAACATCCACACGATCTTCTGCAATAAATGCTTGTGCTTGTGTTGTGGAAGCAGTCAAATCATCATTGCCATATTTAATATCCAATTCTGAATTTACAAATCCGGCATAAATCGGGTCGGATAATTCAATTTCCATTGCTGCAATCCAGCTATTTTGCACAGGTGTATCAATGGATGCCGAAAGTACACCGATATTGATTTCATCACCATCCCAATTTGGCAAGTTCGCTTCTACTGCTTCTCTCATTGTTCCGGATTCCGGATAATCAATGCCCATGGTAATCAATACTGCCGCCTGTACCAAATAAGAACCAATGTCTTGTGTTTCCGCTTGATTGATATGGGTTACACGAAATTCAGGATTGGCTTCTGAGTCAATTGAAATAATAGGAATACCGGCTTCTTCTGCTCTTCGGAATACTTCATCATAACCAACATCACCATTGGTGGAAATTGTAATCGAAGCCACTTGTTGTGTAATCAACTCATCCAACAATTGTACTTGCGCAGCTACCGTTGTTTCTGCCGGACTGCGATATGCTGTCCGAAAACCTTGTGCTTGCATATACTCACTAAAACCCTCATACATCAAATCACCAAAGGTATTTCCTGTACTCTTAAACATAAAAATATGAACCCCGGCCATGCCGTCCTCAGCCACATCTTCACTTGTATCATCTGCATCATCCGCTGTATCAGCAGGGGTATCCGCTACCTCTGCCGTTTCTGCCGCATCATCAGCAGGAGTTGGTTCCGTGGTTGTACAAGCTACCAGTAAACTAACCGCTAGAATTGTACCCAGCCCTAACGCAATTAATTTTTTCAATCTTTTCATTTTTTCCTCCTTGTAATAAATGAATTTTTTTGAGTTACCTATAAATAATCAATGCTGTGCACTGTTTATTTCTGCTGCTGTTTCATCGCCTTTGTTTGTTGCTTGCATTTTTCTTTTAAACCAACAATTTGCGATTCATATTTTTTGATTTTTTCAGCTTTATCTGTTGTACTTAACTTGCCATCCTTTTTTGTTTCTCCAATCAGCACTTTTAAATTTCCAATATTTTCAGCCGTCTTATTGTTCAGAGCCTCAATATTTTTATTGCTTTGATAAAGTAACCTTAATTTAATTTCAGCTAATATTTCTTTGTTTAAATTGCGAATTAGCACAGCAATAATCAAAATGAAACCTGTCATAATCACCCGGGAATTTGCCTCTACATTTAAAAGACCCAAAGTATAAATCAAAAAAGCCATAATCAAGGTAGAAATAATCGGACCATAAGCCTTACCACGCCCGCCATTTGTAGAAATACCACCCAAAACACAGATGGCAATGGCATTCAATTCCAGTCCAATCCCCATGGTAGAACTAACACCCCCGCCCATTCTGCCAACAAAGAAAATAGAGGCAATACCTGCCATCATACCCATGATGACAAAAACTTGCAACTTTACAGCTTTCACATTGATACCGGAATATTGCGTCGCCACCGGATTATTACCAATCATATATAATTTACGGCCGAACGCTGATTTGTGCAATACAATAATAAATACCACACCAAGGGCTAAAAACACTAATAAAGAAATAGGAACATAAGCAATGTTTGTCCATGCCAACGCATTATAAAATGTTGGAAAATTGCTCAAAACATTCACATCTAAAATAACTTGTACGATTCCACGAAAAAGCATCTGAGTTGAAATCGTCACAATAACCGCCGGCATGGAACAGTATGCAACTAAAATACCATTAAAGGCACCGCATAATGCACCCACAATAATACCCAATAGCACAGCAGGTACAACCGGTATACCGGCATCCATACTAAGTCCTGTTGCCATTGCCGCCAAAATCATAATCGAGGCCACCGAAACATCAATATCACCTAACATTAGGACAAATATCATGCCCAATACCAAGGGCGACAAATCCATTCCGGACTGAATAATAGACTGAATCGTTCCCGGTGCAAAATACAATCCCGGCCGCATAACCATCAAATACACATTAATTGCAATCAATATATAAATAAGAATCATTTCCCATTGAACCAAAAATCTGGCAAAAGAAAACTTATCTTTCACTGTCAAATCCCGAACAGCTACTTTTGATTTATCATTCATTAGATTAATGCCCCCCTTTCTTTCAAAACACGTTTTTCAGAAGAGCGAATGGTAAACACATTAATCAAAACCGCAATGATAATAATTCCGCCCTGAATGGCACTTTGCCAAACACTTAAACCCGGCAATAAACTGATGAAATAAGTAATGACACTCATCATCAAAAAAGCAATCACCACACCATCTACCTTACCACGTCCTCCCGTGATGCTTACACCACCCAAAATGCAGATGGCAATGGCAGTCATTTCAAAACCTGTGCCGATGGCATGGTTACAAATGGCATAATTGGCTGTAAAAAGCATACCTGCCAAGCCGGATAATGCGCCGCATAAAGTAAATGCCAACAAAATGATACGCTCTTGCTTAATCCCTGCAATGCGTGCAGACTCCTTATTGGTTCCAACTGCATAAATACGCCGTCCATAGGCTGTATATCCCAAAAAAATAGCAGACAAAATCAAAATTATTACAAAAAACCAAATAATATTGGGAATCCCTAAAAACCGGCCAATCGCCATATTTACATAACCATCCGAAAATTGATGCGGAAACCACCAGTCGCCTCCACTGGCCAAAAAAGCAAAACCACGGAAAATATACATGGTTCCTAAAGTGGCAATCATTGGTACCATTTTTAAATAACCGACCAAAAACCCATTAAAAGCACCGCAAAAAATTCCAACCCCAATGCCCAACAAAACCCAGACAATCGCCGGAACATTCATATTTTCACTCATCAAAGATGTGGTAATCACACCCGACAAGCCCAATGTTGAAGCAATGGAAAGGTCAATCCCACCCGTCAAAATCACAAACATAACACCCATCGACAGCAAACCAAACACCGCATTGTTTTGTAACATATTGATAATTGAATTCCAAGAATACATAGCCGGTGTGATGATTGCTGCAACAATCAAAAGAGCAATAAAAGCCATAATCAAACCAAAGTTTCGCATATGAGGCAAACGTTTCAAAAGGCTTAAAAAAGTTGTTTTTTCCTTTGTCATGATGCACGCTCCTCCTCTTTTTGCTTCAAAGATGCCTCTAAAATCATTTCTTGGGTGGTTCCTGTAGTTTCAAACTCGGCCGTCACACGACCGGAACGCATCACCACAATTCGATCGGCCATACCAAGTACTTCCGGCATTTCTGAAGAAACCATTATAATCCCATAACCACGCTCCGCCAGCTCATTCATAATTTCATAAATCGAATACTTGGCGCCTACGTCAATTCCTTTGGTTGGTTCATCTAAAATCAAAACTTTCAAATCACAACTTAATAATTTTGCAAACACAACTTTTTGCTGATTTCCGCCGGAAAGAGAAGAGGGCGGCATACTGATATCCTTTGCTTTTAATTGTATTTTCTGACATAAGGCAATGGCATTTTTTATTTCTTCTTCCTGTTGTAACAAAGCACCCTTATTGAACTTATACATAGCCGCCGAGGAAACATTTTGATAGATTGGCAATTCATTAATCAAGCCCTCCATCTGCCTATCCTCCGGCAATAAACCAATGCCATGGCGCAGTGCTTCCATAGAACTTTTCACATTGATTTCTTTTCCCTCCAACCGAATGGAGCCACTATCCGGTCTCATAATACCAAACAAACTTTGTACTACCTCGGTCCTACCAGCACCCACCAAACCTGTTAAGGCTACAATTTCACCCTTTCTAACATCAAAAGAAACATTTTTAAAATAACCCTCTTTGGAAATATGATTCACTTCCAATAAAATATCACCCGGCTTCGCTGTTTTTGGCGGATACATCTGGCTTAATTCCCGGCCAACCATTTCTGCAATCAATTTTTGATTGGAAATCTTATCCACATCCCAACAACCAATGTATTGGGCATCACGCAACACTGTCACCTTTGTGGCCAAACGATACATATCCTCAAACTTATGGGTAATAAAAATAATAGAAACCCCTTCATCCCGCAAACGCTCTGTAATACGATACAATTGCTCACACTCTGTCCGAGTCAAAGATGCGGTCGGCTCATCCATAATCAAAATATTGGCATCCCGGGACAATGCTTTGGCAATTTCAACCAATTGTTGCTTTGCCACACTCAATGTTCCCATCGGTTTGCTGACATCAATCTCACTGCTCAAAGAAGAGATCAGCTCATTGGCTTTTTGTGTCATCAATTTCCAATTGTAAAGACCAACTTTATTTTTAATTTCCTGACCCATAAAAATATTTTCTGTTACAGACAAATCCGGAAATGATGTAACATGCTGATAAATTGCTGCAATACCTACTTTTGCTGATTCATTGGTTGAGCGAAATGATTTTTCTTCCCCCTCAATTAACATAACACCACTGTCCGGTTGATGGACGCCGGTGATTACTTTTATAAATGTTGACTTACCAGCACCATTTTCACCCATCAAAGCATGAATCTCACCTTTTTTCAAATGAAAGTGCACACCGTCTAATGCCGTAACACCACCAAAGGTTTTGACTACATCTTTTAACTCCAAGATATAATTGCCCATCCTTATCTATTCTCCTTTTTCCAAATACGCTCCATGTGTTATGATATTTTTAACCCCATTTAAAATAGAAATCAATATCATTTTTTGCTTTTTTGATATCGTTTCTTGCTTTTTTGATACTTATTTGCTAAAATTTCATATATGAGAGGATTTTATATATGAAATTGCCAAAAAGAAACTTTCCAAAAAATTATATCAAACAAAAATGCGAAAGCACATCCGCTCGAAATAGCCTCCCTTTTTTTATAAAAGAATGCGGTTATAGCAATGATAAAAAATTTAGTGTGGGAAAAAATAACAATTATGATGAGTTTATTATTCTCTATCCCCTCTCCGGCATTGTACGTTTTAGCAAAAATCATTCTACTTTATATGTTCAACCAAACAACGTCATCGTTTCCGCTTGCAATGCACCCTTAACCTTTACCCAAGCCAGCAAAAACTGGCGATATCTCTACATTGTTTTTCAAGGAACCCATGCGAAACGGTATTACAATATGTTACGAACCAGCACCAGTGTGATTCCCTGTAGTCCTTTAACCTCTATTATTGATTACCTTTTAGATGCAGTTACAATAAAATTTGACGGAGAAACCTATGATGATATCAGAGCCGGACTCATTGTCCACAATATTTTGTTTGAACTATTTGTTATTTCCCAAAACATCATTGCGGCACGCGTTATTACGCCTGTGCAAGAAACCGTCGTGATACAATCTCTAAAATACATTGCAACAAACTATATGAAAGAACTCAATGTAGACATCATTTGTGAGGAGGTAAGTTTTTCTAAGTTTTATTTTTGTAAATTATTTAAAGAGCATACCGGTCAAACGGTCCATCAGTATTTAAGTGAATTCCGTGTGAATAAGTCAAAAGAACTACTGACTTACTCCAAGCTTTCCATTAATGCCATTGCAACTTCAGTGGGATTTCATAATACCTTGACCTATAGCAGGGCCTTTAAAAACTTTTTACATATGACACCCAGCGAATATCGAAAAAATTTCTAGGAGGAAACAAATATGCAATTTTTACACAACTACACATCCCCATTGGGCATAATTTATTTGACCAGCGACGGCAAATCTCTCACCGGCCTTTGGTTCGAACATCAGAAATATTTTCCGGAATTTATTTATGAATTTGGCAACCGCATCCACAGCAAAACAGAGGGAGAGGCAAAAAAAATAGAAACGAATCAAGAATCTGATCTAAAAAAGAAACATAATCCTTTCAAAATAAAGGTTATCAAAAAAAGTACCTTACCTCTTTTTGATGAAGTAAAGCATTGGCTTGATCTTTATTTCTCCGGGAAAAATCCCGACTTTTTCCCACCCATCAAAGCAGAGGGAAGTGCATTCCGCCAACTTATTTGGGGAGAACTATTAAAAATACCCTTTGGCGAAGTGACTACCTATGGAGACATCGGTTCAAAATTGGCAGAACAAGGAAAAGCAAAAAAAGGCTCGGCCCAAGCCATTGGCGGAGCTGTCGGCCATAATCCAATCTCCATCATCATCCCCTGTCACCGCGTGGTGGGCGCAGATGATAGTTTAACCGGTTATGCCGGAGGATTGGACAAAAAAAAGTACTTGTTAAAATTGGAGGGCTATCCTGTTTCATAGCTATATATGAGGGTTTGTTAAAAATACAAACCCTCTTTTTTTGATTTCATCCATATAATCCTATCTTTATCGCATCGGCCAAGGGATTTTTCATCACTTTTGCCAGTACCTTTTCAAAATGCAACAGTGTTCTATGCTCTTCTAACGTCGCCCGGTAACTACCGCTATAAAAATGAAAATACAAGGAGCAATGACAACCTAATGTAGAAAATGATGACTCACAATCATATACATAAGGCGAAAAACCCTCCAAACTATCCCGATGAAAAGATTCAACAAAATCATCTAAGGTCTTTGGCCTTGGCATGTTGATAAAAATTTCCAAATCCTCCGGCGCATAAACATCTTCAATCAGATTATGAAACTCACTGAGAAAAGCCCTATAATTTTCCAGCAATACCTTTTCCTTGATGATATAAGTTGTACCCAACGCAAACTTTTCTACATCATAGTGGTCAAAAAAATTTTTGCTAAACTTCTTTGCGTCAATATTCGGACGGCTGCTCTTTGGCGAAAATACAATCGGTATCACGCCTGCTATTTCTGTTCCCATAAAAACATTCCCCCCATTTTCTCACAGAATCATAATTCGATTATACCGACTTTGGCATCACAAAGTAAAGGGGAGAATTTCCCCATCGAAACTTCCAGTTACATCATTGTATGTCGCCTTATTTTTTACTTTTTCTGCCCATACTGCCGCCTTAGAAATATCTCCCAGCAAAATAACCCCCATCAAGCGATTATTGCTAAAAAATAATTTTTCATAGGTCAGCCGTTTCTCATCTTTCATCTCTATCGTACGATAGTTTTCTTCCCCCTCTTTTCCGATATCACCCAAAACATATAAGGCCACACCCAAACCTAAAAATGTCACCGGGATTTCTGCACCTTGATAAATCAACGCTTCGCCTGCCGCATTGGCACCTGCCACTTCCCCCATCTCCACAGCCTGCTCCCAAAGAGCAAAGTTCGTCCCATGATAGGAAGCACAATCACCGCAAGCATAAACATCAGCCACACTTGTACGCATATTATCATCTACATCTACACAACGATCTATCGCAATTCCTGCCTCTTTTGCAATTTTCGTATTGCTTTTTATTCCCGTAGATACAATCACCAATTGCGCTTCATAGCTGCTGCCGTCTTCCAACAGCACTTCCCGCTTCGAAATTTCAGAAATCTTTGCGCCTGTTATAAGGTGCAAGCCCTTGGCACGCAAAGCTTTTGACAACATCAAAGAAGCCCCTTCATCCAACTGTTTTGGCAATAATCGATCCATCCTTTCCAAAACGGTTACTTTTTTCTTGGCACGTATCATCTGACCAGCCGCCTCTAACCCTAACACACCACCACCAATAATCACAACATCCTCTACCGTATCCAACATAGATTTGATTTTATCTACATCCTTTATTTTACGAACCTCCACCACATGGTCTCTCTCAATACCTGTAATGGGTGGTACAAGGGATTCCGCCCCCAAAGCATAAATCAACTTATCATAGATTAATTTTTGATTACCACAAACCACCTCTTTTGCCATAACATCAATGGCCGTTATCTCTGTATTTAACAATACGACAATGCCATTTTCTTCATACCAATCAGCAGGTGCAATGGCCATTTGTCCATCCGAATAGGCCGCCAACATAGATTTGGTTAGCATCGTACGAACATAAGGCAATTCGGATTCATTGGAAACCATAGTGATTTCTGCCGTCTTATTTCGCTCCCGAATGGCTTTTGCTGCATGATATGCAGATGCACCACCACCAAGCACCAAAAACTTCTCCTTGGTGTTTTTCTCAAAATCTTGTACCGCCACTTCCACATCAATAAAATGATCGCTACCCACCCCACAAATGGGACAGATATCCACACCATCTTCAAAAACTGCACCGCAAACAACGCATTTTTTCATCTTCTTTACGTCATCTGTTATTTTTCTTTTATTCTCTATATTTTGTAAGACACAACCAAAGTTATAACCATAATCAAACGCATCCTTTAACTCATTTTCATTGGGCTTAAAGCGAATGCGAAAACCATCTAATACCTTAAATTTTAATTGATGCAAACGCTCAATTACATGAGGTACACCCTCACCACTCCAACCATAACTACCAAAAGCGCTGGCTAATTTTCCTTTGTAAGTCACAGCATGCATGGGCACCATCAAAGATAAAATCGGCGGCAAAGCCTCTCCTACAATCGTAGGGGTACCAAATAAAATACCATCTGCGATTGGCATTTTCTGCATCACTTCATAGGTATTCTTTTCTTCAACCATATCATAAAGCAACACTTCCACATTGCCGCTAGCTTGTACACCCTTACCAATTTCTTCCGCCAAAAACTTTGTATAACCATAGGCACTTACATAAGGCATGACCACCAAATGCTCTGCCGACTTCTCAGGCACTTGGCACCACCTTTTATACTGGGCAATGGTTTCTTCCACATGACTATCCAAAACAGGTCCATGACCCACACAAATCATTTTAATCGGTAAGCCCTCAATTCGTTTCAAAGCATTCACCATAAAAGGATGCTTGTATGGGCCAATAATATTGTCAAAATAGTATTTTAATGTTTCTTTGTAATCTTTTTCATTGCTCACTGTGCTTCTAAGCACACCTTCATGAGAATAATGCGCACCAAAACTATCACAGGTAAAAAGCAATGCATCCTCCGGCACATAAGTAAACATCGTATCCGGCCAATGCAAATTTGGCAACGGCATAAAAGAAAGAGTTTTATTTCCTAAGGATAACGTATCCCCCTCTTTGACAATCATACTATTAAAATCTTGATTAACAATTTCTTTCAAGAAACCAATCGCACCACCTGTTCCCACAATCGTTATCCCGGGATTTAATTCAATCAAATTAACCACACAGCCGGAATGATCCGGCTCCGTATGGTTCAGCACAATATAATCAATCTCTTCTACTGCCACATATTTTTTAATGGAAGTAATATAGTCATCCCAGCATTTGGGTTTTGTAGTTTCAATCAAAGCATTTTTTTCAGAACCCTTTAACAAATAGGCATTATAGGTGGTTCCATGCTCTGTATACATAATAATATCAAACACGCGTAAATCCGGATCCAGTGTGCCTAACCAAATCAAGTCATTTGTAAGTTGCTTATTCTTCATTTTTATTTCCTCCTCTGCTGTCCTCACTCTCTTATTATTGTAACAATGCATCAATCAGTATGATAGATTCTTTATAATCCCCAATTAACATCGCCTCTAAAATATTTTCCATCGCTCCGGCAATTTCCCCGGCGTACGCTTGAAATTCCAACACCGTGGAAATTTTGTCCATCGTTTCAAAATCCAGGACTTCCATAGCCTCCTTTAATTCTATCAGATCTGCCTCATAAAGGGAAACATCTCCTTTCAGCTGCATCTTATCTTTTTGTGGAATAATCGCTTCTATATTGTCCAATAAACATATCATTTTTTCTAAAAACACAGGATTCTCTTTGTTTAGAAAACCCATGTTTTTTTTGTTTCCTGCATCCTCCAGCTTGGCTGCCATACGAGACAACTCATCTGCCCCAATACTACCCAGCGCACTTTTTAAGGCATGTACCCCTGTGGTATATAATGTTATCTCTTCTTCTTGGAGATATTTCTCCAACGCCACCACCTTATCACGCCCATCCTGATAGAAAATACGTAAGGTTCGCGTATAACCCTCCACAGTGCCGCCAATCATAATAATACCTTTGTCTACGTCCACCCCCGGAATTTCTAAATTATGGCTTGATTTCTTGCTTACTTCCAACACTTCTTGGCTACTTTCATATTTCATCAATTTTTCAGTTGGTATCCATTTTTCCAAAATACCTTTCAGTTTTGCGATATCAATGGGTTTTGAAATAAAATCATCCATGCCATTTTGCAAAAACATCTCCCGCATACCGGCCACCGCATTTGCCGTCAACGCAATAATAGGCATCGTCTGAAATCGCTCCCCCTCTAGCTCTCGTATTGCTTTGGTTGCCTCCACCCCACTTAAACCAGGCATCATATGATCCATAAAAACAATGTCATAAGAGTAACGCCGCACTCTGTTGATTGCTTCCTCACCACTCTTACATAAATCTATCCGCATTTCATAAGGGAGCAGCAAACCCTCTGCCACCCGCAAGTTGGTTTCAATATCATCTACCACCAAAATTCTTGCCTCCGGTGCACGAAAGAAAGTGCCCAACATTTTGTTTCCATTCACCGCAAAACCCTTATTTTGAATGCCCTTTAATGCATTTGCTACAGAAATAGCATGAATGGGCATTGTTAATAAAATCTTGTCTTTGCCTTTTTCATGGTATTCTCCGGGATCTGCCAAAAGCATTATTTTTGCTTCTGAACGCAACCTGGTCACAATCGGCATAATATTCACCAACAAATTGGCCGGAATCAACATATAATTGTAATCGCCCCGACTCAGTTCATGGTAAAACTCTGTATCGTCTTTCACCATTGTGTACATGATACCCAGATTCCGAAATGTTTCCATAAAAGAAAAGCGATATACCTTTCTTCTTTCATAAATCAATACCTTATAAAACTCCGGCTTTTCTACCCACGCAATCCTATCCCAAGATTCTACTTTTTGCAAAATAGTAATGGTAAAGCGACTGCCTACCTCATGCTCTGACTTGACAGTAATATCACCATTCATCGCCAAAGCCAAACTTTTAGAAATAGACAAACCTAAGCCCATGCCCTCCATACCTTGGCTACCTAACACATCTACCCGGGCATGGTTGGCAAACAAACCCTCCAAATCTTCTTCCTTAATACCCCGTCCGCTATCGTTGATTTCAACTTTTAACAAAATTTCATCATCCGCCGTCTTTTCCCCTTGTATATCCATAGATACAAAGCCCTTATCCGTAAATTTAAAGGCATTGTCCAATATATTCAAAAGAATTTGACGAATCCACATTTCATCGCCCACCAATGTTGATGGCAATCTGCTATCTATATTTACTACAAAACGTAAGGTCGAATCAATTTTTTTTGTTTTGATAATATGAATCACATCATGAAACAAAGAAACAAAATCATAAGCGGCACAATCAATCATCAACTCGTTTTGCTCAATCTTTGAATACCCCATTACGTCAGTCACAATGGAAAGCAGATCATTGCCCGCTTGCTGTATGGTATTGAGATGCCCGGTAACACTTTCTGATACCTCCTCTTGCAAAGCCAACTCCGCAATACCAATAATCGCATTCATCGGGGTGCGTATTTCATGACTCATCCTTGCCATAAAACCGGATTTTGTCTCACTCACTTTCTCTATTGTCTTACGTGCAATCTCTTCATCCAACATCAATTTCTTGGTGTGGTAGAAACAATTTTTCTCCGTATTCAACCCATTGTGTATGGCAATGGCCATATCCCGACAACTGGTATAACCACAGGAATGACAATTAATATGGCGACTTTCCGGCTCTTCCTTAGACATGTTCAACATGGCTTGTTCTATCTCTTCCTCCGTCGCAACCATTTTTTCTACAGGCCTTGCTGTATAATGTCGTACAAAATCCTCCGGCATCAGGTTCTCATCAAAATGCCGGTAAAGCGCATGCAATGCTGCGTGATCGGAAATCTTTCCTTGCTTTAACTTGTATTGAAAATATTCAACTTCATTCACGTCATAATCATTGGCCGTGGCACTACCATAGTTACAACCCAAACCACAATTAAGCACATCAACCAAATGGGGCGGAAATTCCGATTTTGACTCCAATGCCAAATTTAAATATTCATAGGTATCCACTTCTCCCTCAATCTGCTTGATCCAAAAACGATTACCCGTGTAAAACCTGACATTTTCCCCCAAACCACCATGATTGGAAAATAATGTGCCCAAACCTGACAGAGGCGTGTCAAAACCCGCTTCCTCGTAATCATTTAAATCAACGCCATGGGCTTCCATGTAAGAAATCAATTTTTGATATGTCACATTATACCGGACCAAACCATAGGTATTGGGATCATCTATCTCATCTTTTTTACCAATACAAGGAGAAATAAACGCCAAATCTCCCACAAGGGCTTTGTATTTTTTCAAATAAATTGCCCCGCACATCAACGGACTTTGCACGGGAACCAAGCGAGGCAATAACGCAGGAATTTGCATCTCAATATAATTGACAATAGAAGGGCAAGGCTGGGCTATGGTGCCTCGATGTTCGTCATCAATGTATTTCAAATAAGCCCAAGTGGTAATGTCCGCTCCAAAGGCCACATCAAAAATACCTGCCACACCCTTTGCTTTTAAAAACGCAAAAATCTTGGCATAGTTGTCAATGAAATTTGTTTTAAAGGAGGGTGCCACCAACAATGTAATTTGTTTTCCACTTGCCAAATCGGCAAAGAAATCTTGGGTATCATCATGATAATCCCGCGCACCATAATCACAGCTTTTGATACAACAACCACAGTGAATACAATTCTCGGCAATTACATGGACTTCATTTTTCCCTGTTTCGTCCACCTGCGCCTGATTGGCTCCAAAAACAGGACAACTACGCAAACAATTGTTGCAACCTATGCAATTTTCACTTTTTGTATATACCAAATTTGCCATCTTCCCACCCCCTAAGCTGAAACTGTTTGGTAAGTATTGACAAAGGATTCCGATAATTCTTTAAACTGCCCTTCCACACTGATAAATAAATCCACCAATGCCGGTTCAAAATGGTGCCCCTTTGATTCTAAAATAATCTCCACCGCTTTTTCATGGGTAAAGGGCGGCTTGTAAGGCCGATCGGCAGATACCAGTGCATCATACACATCTACAATCGCAAGCAATCGACCTTGCAAGGGAATTTCCTCTCCTTTTAAATGCCGGGGATACCCTGTTCCATCCCATTTTTCGTGATGGGATGCTGCAAATACCTTGGCATTTTCCAAAAAGGCTTTCTCCCCTGTATGCTCCATAATCTTCTCAATCACAATTTCCCCAAAGGTTGTATGTCGTTTGATCTCTGCAAACTCCTCATCCGTCAAACGACCGGGCTTTTGCAAAATACCATCCTTGATGGCAATCTTTCCTACATCATGTAGTTGAGCCGACTGAAAAATCAACTCCATATCCCACTGATCCACAATATCCCGATAAATTTTTTGCTTTGCCAAAGCATCAATTAAAATACGAAAATAACACTGTGTACGGTCAATATGCCCACCTGTCACACCATCCCGAACTTCGACTAACTCAGACATGGTTCGCAGTACCGCATTTTTTAACTCCGCCACACTCTGCGTCTTAATATCTACAAGATCCTGCAAATGATTGTTCATATGAGACAACTCTTCTTTTTGGTCTTTTACCAAAAGCTGAACCTCGATCCGCTTTTGTAACAATGGTGGTGAAAATGGTTTATAAATATAATCCGTGGCACCTAAAGATAACCCATGCATTTCACTTTTAATATCACTTTTGGCCGTCAAAAAAATAACCGGAATCTTTTGATACGCTTCATGCCTTTTGATTTCTTCCATGGTTTCATAACCATTCATCTCAGGCATTTCAACATCTAATAATATCATGTCGGGAATCTGCTGTTCCAGCATCGCAAGCAATCTACTTCCGGAATTAAACGTGACAACCTGATAACATTCCGAAAGCGCAAATTTGCCAATTTTTAAATTTGTAATATCATCATCCACCAAATAAATCAGTTTGCGACCACTTTTCATCATCCTTATCCCCATTGATTTTCAGTTTAAATGTAAAACATATCCGTTTCCTGCATGGCACGTCTTAAATAATCCTCTTGCAAGTCAGCCAAAATAATATTTCCCAAAACCTGATCCAACTCTTGGTTGATCACATCTATTACTAGCTCTTGTATGGTTTGTGGTATTTCCGGCACTTTTGACTCTACCGGAATTTCCTCTGCCTCTAAATGAAAACTCCCATCCAGCACCTCTATGATATCCGCTATTTTTAACTTTTGCGGATCACGTTCCAATAAATAACCCCCTTGCGGGCCTTTTACACTACGGACAATCTTTGCTTTTCGCAAACTGGCAAAAACCTGCTCCAAATATTGCAATGAAATGTCATTGCGTTCTGCAATACTACTTAGAGTCACATGACCCGCCTTTGCATTTACAGATAAATCAACCAAGGCCCGTAAACCATAACGTGCTTTTTTTGATAGTTTCATCGTTCCAACCTCATTCTCATTTTTTACAAGACTTTAAAAGCCTCTTCCAAATCTTGAAGAATATCTTCAATAGCCTCTATTCCAATGGATAAGCGAATGGTATTTGGCTTGATACCTTGTATTGCAAGCTCTTCTAAAGAACACTGACTATGGGTGGTGGTTGCAGGATGAATCACCAAAGACTTCACATCTGCCACATTTGCCAACAAGGAAAATAACTCCAACTGGTCAATAAAGTTTTTTGCCACCCGATCATCCCCTTTTATTTCAAAGGTAAAAATAGAACCGCCGCCCTTTGGAAAATATTTTTTGTACAGCTCTTGTTGCACAGGATCTTTGCTAATCGCCGGGTGATGTACCGCCTCAACCAATGGATGTTTTGCCAAATACGCAACCACTTGCAAGGCATTTTCTACGTGACGCTCTACCCGCAAGGACAATGTTTCCAGACCTTGCAACAATAAAAATGAATGAAAGGGGGAAATGCTCGCACCTGTATCCCGCAATATAATCGCACGGCATTTGACCACAAATGCTGCCGCTCCCACCGCTTTGGTAAAACTCAAACCATGATAACTTGGATTTTCCTCTGTTAATGTCGGAAATTTTCCGGAACCCTCCCAATCAAACTTGCCACTATCTACAATCACACCACCCAAAGTCGTGCCATGGCCACCAATAAATTTGGTCGCAGAGTGAATCACAATATCAGCCCCATGTTCAATCGGACGAATGTGAGATGGCGAACCAAAGGTATTGTCCACCACCAAAGGAATCTTATGCTTATGAGCCACCTCCGCTAAGGTTTCAATATCTACCACTTCTGAATGTGGATTTCCTAAACTTTCTATAAAAATAGCCTTCGTGCTTTCACCAATGGCTGCCTCTAAGGCTTGTTTATCAAAAATATCAACAAAACTTGTCTTGATCCCATATTGGGGCAGGGTATGGCGCAACAAATTATAAGTGCCGCCATAAATATTGTTGGCCGATACGATGTGATCTCCATTTTGTGCCAACGTCATAATGCTATAAGTCACAGCCGCTGCTCCTGATGCAAGCGCCAAGGCTGCTACACCCCCCTCCAAAGCGGCAATACGCTTTTCCAACACATCTTCTGTTGGATTGGTTAAACGGCTATAAATATTGCCGCTTGCAGATAAATTGAACAATGATGCTGCATGATCACAATTGTCAAATACATAAGCTGCTGTCTGATAAATCGGAACAGCCCTGGAACCGGTTGCCGGATCCGGCGTCTCCTGCCCTACATGAAGTTGCATTGTTTCAAATTGAAATGTTCTCTCTGTTCTAGTAATTTTTTTGCTCAAATTAACCCTCCTTCTGAATCCTGTTGCTGCGTTACATCTCAAAAAAATTTAACCAAATAAAGGGGTTGAATAATACCTTTCCCCTGTATCCGGTAAAATAACCACTATGGTTTTCCCTGCATTTTCCGGTCGTTTTGCCACTTCCAAGGCTGCATACAACGCTGCACCCGACGAAATACCCGCCAAAATACCCTCTTCCTTAGCCAATTTTTTGGCTGTCGCAAAGGCCTGCTCATTTTCCACTGTTTGAATTTCATCATAAATCTTGGTATTGAGTACATCAGGCACAAAACCTGCACCAATGCCTTGAATTTTATGTGACCCTTTTCGGCCCTCTGACAAAATAGGAGAACCTACCGGCTCCACTGCCACAACTTTAAGAGCGGCATTTTGTTCCTTTAAATAACCACCTGTACCGGTAATGGTACCACCCGTACCAATACCTGCCACAAAAACATCCACTTCCCCCTCTGTATCCCGCCAAATCTCAGGTCCGGTACTTCTATAATGAACCGCCGGATTGGCAGGGTTGCTAAACTGAGCAGGCAAAAAACTATGGGGGATTTCTGCGGCCAGTTCCTCCGCTCTTGCAATGGCACCGGGCATACCCTTTGCACCCTCTGTTAATTCTACTTCTGCTCCATAAACCTTTAAAATATTGCGCCGCTCTATACTCATCGTTTCCGGCATGGTCAAAATAATACGATACCCTTTTGTCGCGGCAATCGCCGCTAAACCAATGCCGGTATTGCCTGAGGTGGGTTCAATAATCACCGAATCTTTACTCAACAAACCTTTTTCTTCCGCATCTGCAATCATGGCCTGAGCAACCCTATCTTTTACGCTGCCTGCCGGATTATAAGACTCTAATTTTACCAACACCCTAGCCTTTAATCCATCCTTTTTCTCAATGTTTTTTATTTCTACCAAAGGGGTCTCCCCAATTAAATCCAAAAGGCCACCATATACTTTATGCATTTCCTTTTCCTCCAATAACTCATATATGTTTAGTAGGTATTGAATTATATTAAACCAAGTTCACCTATTTGTCAACTCGGTGATTCCTTTTCCCGCACAGATATCATCAAACGAATCAAGTAGTTCTTTTCATCGGTAATAAAAATTTCATTTAAAAGGTATTCTTCATAAGCACCCTCAAAAACCTCATAACCATTTTTTTCTATATAAGCCAAAGACCTTTTATATAACTCACCGCACTCCCCATAACCACCTCGTGTATATCCCACACAATACAAACCACCCGGCCTTACTTCCTCTCCTTGGGGATGATAAAAGAAGTATTTGTCCGGCCAACGCCAATCGTATTTTTTAATACGTTCCGGTCTAAAATAACCCCACACCGGATAATTTAGGCTTAATTTGGGATAACGTTCTTGGGTTTTTGAATAAAACACATTTAAAGCATCAAAATCATTTGCACCTTTGCTATAATCATTTTGCTCACCCAATGTATAGGATGCTTCTTTTACATATTCAATTCCCAAAGACTTTTCCTTTACCGCAAGACCTATGGCTACATTGTTGCGTAAGGTTACAAACAACTCCTTTGTATTATACAAATCATCGATTTTCTCATCGATTTTCCCAATCTGCTCCGTAAAGATTGCTGCAATATTATCTTGGCTACGCCCATTGATAATCTCTTTTATCTCCACTAAAGTTAACCCTAAATCCTGCATCGTACGAATCACATTGATAATAGCCAATTGACCCGGATGATAATAACGATAACCATTTTCAGCCCGAAACGTCGGTGATAATAAACCAATTCGATCATAATGAAGCAATGCATCTTTTGTGGTTCTTGAATACTTCGCAAAAGCACTTACCGAAAAAATACCTTTGTCTTTCACTGTTCTACTTCCTCCATATCAACCATGACATAATATCGTTTTATTTTAGCAGATTACGCATAAAATGAAAAGAAATACTTGATAAACATACCGGCGGTCGGTATTATAATATGTATGCAAAGGAGAATACAATCAAATTATTCTTTGAAAAAGGCACTGATAAAGTAATCGAATTAAACATGAAACTTTTACAAACACTTTACAAGAATGGAGATATAGATTAATGGAACAGACCGTAACAAAACTATGGAACAAAAATTTAATATTGGTGGCAATCGGGCAGATTATCTCGCTCTTTGGCAGTGAAATTCTCCGATTTGCCCTACCTTTATATATTTTATATTTAACAGACTCAGCCGCACTTTTTGGTACCGTAGCCGCTTTGTCTTTTTTACCTGCAATTATCATTGCACCTATGGGTGGTATCTTGGCAGACCGAATCAACAAAAAACGGATTATGGTGATTTTGGACTTTACAACAGCCTTTTTCATTGTCCTTTATATTTGGGCCAGCGGTTTTTTGTCCATCATTCCCATCACCATCATTATTTTAATGGGACTCTTTGCCATTCAAGGCATTATGAGCCCAACCATTGACTCCAGCGTACCCCTGATTGTACCCAAGGATGAACTTGTACGCGGCAATGCTGTGATTATGATGATTAACACCCTTTCCGGCATGATTGGCCCTGCCATAGGTGGTGTTCTATTTGCCTCTTTTGGTATAATGCCTCTACTGTACGTCAGTAGCATTTGCTTTGCCCTTGCTGCTACCATGGAAATTTTTATTCGCATTCCCAGCACAAAACAAAAAGCCTTTGCACACATCGGCAACATGGTAAAAAGTGATCTAAAAGACAGCTTCCACTTTATCACCAAAAAAAAACCACTTCTATTAAAACTAGTTGGGATTATCTGTGTTTTGAGCATGCTCATAAGTCCTATTTTATTGGTTGGTTTACCTGTATTAATTACCCAAAACTTAGGGCTGGATAGTCAGTTTTTTGGTTATGCCAAAGCCGTTTCCATGGTTGGTGGTTTGGTTGGTGGTCTGTTGGCGGGAAGCCTCGGGAAAAAGCTAGGCATTCAAAAAAGCCATATCACTTTATTAATCACAGGATTGTCTTTGTTTCCCATCGGCTTAGCTTTCCTCTTAAACCTACCGACTTTTACGACTTATATTATCATTTTAATTTTTACTACCATAACCATGGCCGGTTCTACCTTATTTAACATTCAACTCTTTTCTTATATCCAGCTTCAAACACCGGTAGAGGTACTGGGTAAGATTATTGCGTTGATTACAGCTCTCGCAATGTCAGCACAGCCTTTGGGATTCTTGCTCTATGGTTTCTTATTTGAGGTATTGGCACACATTCCGTGGGTGATTATCTTCGGCGCATTGGCCGTGGGGATTGTAGTTATTGTTTATGCAACAAAAACCTTTCAGGATTTACCATAATCACCTGTTGCTGCAAAAGAAAATATGTTACAATGATTTCTCGAAGAAAAATAAAGGAGTCATTCATATTTATGGAGAAAAACAGCAACACTTCCATCATAAAAAATTTTTTTAACGGTCTTTTTCTTGGTGTAACCTTATTGGCACCAGGTTTAAGCGTAGCTACCATCGCTATGGTCTTGCGCATTTATGCAAAACTTTTGGATTCCATTAGTGATTTTTTTAGCCCACGTTTTAAAAGCTCTTTGCGATTTTTAATTCCTTTGGGCATTGGTGGCGCCATTGCGGTGCTTTTGTCTAGTCGGGTCATTTCATGGGCTATGAGCAATCATCACTATCAAACCCATTTTCTTTTCCTAGGTTTGGCAATCGGAGCTGTTCCTATGCTGTTTCATACCGTAGATGCAAAAAATACATTTCAGAAAAAACATTATATCACTTTGGTGATTGCCTTTGTTACCATTGCCGCCTTATCTTTTGTGAATATTCCGGAAACAGAAAATATCATTACATCTTTGGATACCATGACTGTGATTCAATTGTTACTAACCGGAGCCATTGCAACAGCGGCAATGTTGCTACCCGGTCTAAGTGCTGCTTTGATGTTGTTATTATTAGGCACCTACGCCACACTAACCCACGCTGTTTCTGAATTCAATTTTTTAATTCTTGCCATTGCCGGTGTCGGCGGCATCATCGGATTGATCTTAAGCAGCCGGGGCATTCGCTATTTACTAAAAAATTATTTGAGTTTAACCTATGCGGCTAGTATTGGGATGGTGATTGGTTCGGTGGTGGTTATTTTTCCGGGTGTACCCCGGGAGGGTATTCCAATCATGACATCTATTGTGATGTTTCTCGTCGGATTTGCAGTTGTGCTGTTGATAGATGCAAGAGGGAAAAAAAATTAAAACGTATATCCCTTGACATATTTTTTTAGAAGCGGTATATTATAATTACGGTTGAACAATTGCTCAATTGTAGTTATTTAATGAAAGCTTAGGAGGTGCTTCATTATGGCCACAAAAACCTTAATACATAAAGAGAGCTGTACCTGCTCTAATATCAAAAGCAAACCCATTCAACATACCATTGACACAAAAACGATTCTTTGGTTGCTTACCGGTGCCGCTGTCTTTGGCCTTGCTATGCTATTTGAATACATCATCCATATACCTTTCAATCGCCCCATTGCATTGATTCTTTTTGGTTTCAGCTACTTGCTTTTGGGCGGCAACGTTCTTTTCAAGATGCTAAAAAATATAAAAAAAGGACAAATTTTTGACGAAAACTTTCTCATCGGGATTGCCACCATTGGCGCAATTGTTATTGAAAAAATTCCCGAAGCCGTTACCGTTATGCTTTTTTATCAAATCGGTGAGTTTTTTCAAGAAGTGGCTGTAAATCAGTCCCGCAAGCAAATTGGCGCACTTATGGATATTCGCCCTGATTATGCCAATCTTCTTATAGATGGGGAAATCACTATCGTTTCCCCAAAGGATGTTCAAATCGGTGATTTATTTGAGGTAAAACCAGGAGAAAAAATTCCCTTAGACGGTCTTATTGTTTCCGGTGAATCTATGATTGACAACAGTGCTTTAACAGGAGAGTCTATCCCAAAAAGGGTTCGCACAAAAGATACGGTTCTATCCGGCTGCATCAATCAAAATGGTGTGCTCACAATCCAAGCCACTCATACCTTTGGTGAATCCACCGTATCAAAAATACTGAAATTGGTAGAACATGCTGCCGATAAAAAAGCACCCACCGAAACTTTTATCACTAAATTTGCACGCTATTATACACCGGCTGTCGTGATTTCTGCTGTATTACTTGCCATTATTCCACCCTTATTTTTTGGTGGACTCTGGTCTGACTGGATGAATAGAGCACTTATTTTTCTGGTCATCTCTTGCCCTTGCGCTTTGGTGGTTTCCATTCCCTTAGGTTTTTTTGGTGGAATCGGCAATGCCTCCAAAAAAGGTATTTTGGTAAAAGGTGGCAATTATTTAGAAGCTTTGGCCAATCTGGATATTGTAGTCTTTGATAAAACAGGCACCTTAACAAAGGGAACTTTTCAGGTCACCGAACTACATCCTACAAATGGCTACACACAAGAAGAGCTGTTACAAATCGCAGCTTATGCCGAGTGTTTTTCTAATCACCCTATCGCTCAATCTATTTTAAAGGAATATGGGAAAAACATTGATAAAAACAGACTCAAACACTACGAAGAACTTACCGGCCTTGGCATTAAAGCCCATTTAGACGACCAAAAAATCTACGTAGGCAATGAAAAATGGATGGCAGAAATGAATATCCCCATAGATTCTTTTACAGGAATTGAAACTAAGGTCTACGTTGCCTTGAACCATACCTATGTGGGCTGCTTGTTTATTACAGATGAAATAAAAGCAGATAGTTACAACTTGGTAAGACGTTTAAAAAAACTAGGTGTTCGAAAAACAACCATGCTTACCGGTGACAATAAAGAAATCGGCGCATTGGTTGGCAATGCATTGGAATTTGATGACATTTACGCAGAGTTGCTGCCCCAACAAAAAGTAGAGCAGGTGGAAACCTTAAACACAACGCGTTTGCCTAAAAAAACATTGGCATTTGTCGGAGACGGTATCAATGATGCACCTGTACTCGCCTTAGCAGACATTGGCATTGCCATGGGTGGCTTAGGCTCAGACGCTGCCATTGAGGCCGCTGATGTGGTATTGATGACAGATGAACCCTCAAAATTGATAGAGGGCATCCAGGTTGCCCGCTTTACCAAACGTATTGTATGGCAAAATATTATTCTTTCCTTGGGGGTAAAACTACTCTTTTTGTTTTTGGCAACCTTAGGTGTCTCCTCCCTTTGGGAAGCGGTTTTTGCAGATGTTGGGGTTGCTTTGATTGCAGTATTAAACAGTATGCGTGTTTTAAATTCCTAACAAACCACAAAAAGAAAAATAGAGTAATTGCAAAGTATATATCTTGCAATCACTCTATTTTTTAATGTTGTAATAAATATTCTTCTAATGTAATATTTTGCTCTGCAATGATGGTCGCTGCCTCAACCCCTACATAACGCCAATGAAAGGGGTTAAACTCTGCGCCCGTAATATCACTTCTATTTTCCGGATAACGCAGTATAAAACCAAAGGTTCTGGCATTTGCCATAAGCCATTGCATTTCCTGAGATGCAACGAAAGTCTCCGCGCTAACTTCATATGTCGGACCAAAAGCAACCGCAAGCCCTGCCTGATACTCGCTGGTTCCCGGCACTTCTATGGCACGTGCCGCTTCCCGATAAGCTTCAAACATATTGATGCCCTGTGCGTTTATCTCTACCATACGACTTAAAAAAATCTCACTTTGTCGTTGAAAACTACGATGCGCTACCACAATCTCCAAGTGCACACCCTCCGCAGCAGCCGCATTTATCATACCCGTCACCGCATCACCGATACGGGCATCTACCCCCCGTTCCGGTGCCACCTCTACTAAGCTCGGCTCAAACTCATCGGGAAGCGGATTTGCTTGATTAATCAAAGTCAAATACCAAGGCCGCTCTCGTGCTGCCAATTCCGCTGCCAACTCCAATTCTTCAATTTGACCCTCTAAGGCTTCAATCTCTTCCAACGCTGTTTGCCTTTGAGATGAACGCCAAGAATTTGTAGCCGCAAAAATAATAATCAGTATAATAAAAGCGGCAGAAAGAGCGAGGATAATCATCCGCTGCCTTTTAAATATAAGTAAAACCTTTTTTTTGCTCATGCTCGTACCCCTCTTAATTACATTTACATATACCTTACCAATTAATATAAGAAGAAGTCAATAGAAAATGCAAATATTTTGAGTATTATTCTCCAATTATTTTAATTAATGCTCTTTTATTACGCATTCCGTCAAATTCTGCATAAAAAATCTGCTCCCAGGTGCCAAAGTCCAAAGCACCGTTTGTAATGGCAACCACCACTTCCCGCCCCATCACACTACGCTTTAAATGAGCATCTGCATTGTCTTCATAACCATTGTGATTGTACTGCTCATATGGCTTTTCCGGAGCCAATGTTTCCAACCAATGTTCCATATCCCAATGTAAACCCGCTTCATCATCATTGATAAACACACTGGCGGTAATGTTCATCGCATTGACCAAACACAGCCCCTCCCGGATTTCACTTTCCGCCAATGCCACCTCCACCTGGGGGGTAATGTTTATAAAAGCACGACGGGTTTTGGTGTGAAACGCTAATTCCTTACGATATGACTTCATCTGCTACCTCCTATTTTTATCTTATTTATTTCTTAGTAAAATGTTACAGCTTGCTCCACCAATACATCCGCCTCATATTTAAAATATGCCGAAAAAAATTGCTCTTCTTTTACCCATTTCCAAAAAAGACGGTCTCCCTCCCATAATTCTAAATCAACTATTTTATCTGTGTCAACCCATTCCAAGGTTCCCTCATCACAAACACCAATTTCCCCAATAAATTCCGTGGCAGTATATACAAACACATAATAAGGATTGTCTAGAATTTCTGTCGTTAAAAAAGTCAGCACGCCCCGAAGTTTAAATTCCGTCAACGTAACACCCACTTCTTCTTTTATTTCACGCACCAGACACTGCTCCGGTGATTCTCCCGTTTCAAACTTACCACCCAAGCCAATCCATTTGTTTTTATTTATATCATTTTTCTTTTTATTTCGATAAAGCATCAATGTTTTTCCATCTTTTTGTATATAACAGGTGGTTGATAAAATCATCTTTCTCCCCTTTCTTTAACACGTTATAAATAGTATACACCAAAAATTCTTTCTTGACATTCTAAAAATATATGATATGCTTAATGCAATCCTGGGGTGCTGCTTTTAGCGGCTGAGAGAGGCTTTTTTACCTTAACCCACGAACCTGATCCAGATAATACTGGCGTTTAGGGAGTGATGATTGGTGGATGAAACATATATGCCTTTTCCGGGAAATTCTAAAGGGAAAGGTATTTTTTATGCAAACAAATCATTATCCATGGAAAGGCTGCGGCACAGACAAAGACATTACCGGATGTCGCTTTTCACTATCGGTGATGAGTGACCATTATGTGGAACAGATTTTAAACGGTCTGCAACAAGTCAATCTTTCTAAGGTCTGGCATCATACCGACGCACTCTCGACAATTTACCGGGGAAAACGCATTCATGTTGTAGATGCCGTCAAAGCCTGTTTTGTAGAGATGAATGACGAAAGCACCCACATTACTTTGGAAGCTTGCTTTTCCAAAGGCTGCCCCGGTGATTTAGATGAAGACCATGTTTTAGCCAGGGACGATAACACCGTAAACAATCGTATCCGGCATTTTCCGGTTCTTTGTAAAATCGCCTTTTATCCACTGGGCGTCGAAGATTACATGGACCACATTGCGTATATCGTACGTTTGGCAATGGAAAAAGGACTATACAAAAATGTTTCTCATTATGCCAGTGAACTACAGGGTGATGTCAATGCACTCTTTGATTATTTCAACGACGTTCTTGCTTATGCCGAAAAAAATATCAACCACTATGTATTGCAAGTAACTTTATCCATCAACAGCCCAACAAAGGAGGACAACTAAACTTATGAAATCAAATTCTTTCTGGAAATTATCCGCTTGGAAATTAAAAGACGTTATTTTGGCAAGTCTGATTGCCGTACTCTTTGCTTTTATTTGCTTTGCCGTGGTACATTTTGTTGCATTTACTTTAACACCACTACTGGCACCCGTTGGTTTTGGTGACTTAGCAATGGAATTTGTCTTTGGTATTTTCTTTATGTCTGCCGTTTTTGCGCCATATATTATCCGCAAACCCGGTGTGGCAACCATCGTCGGTACCATGACAGGTGTTGTACAAATCTTGATGGGAAGTGCTTTTGCTGCTACACTATTAATATCTGCTTTTGTACAAGGCCTTGGAAGCGAAGCTGCTTTTGCCGTATTTCGTTACAAAAAATTCAACATCCTAACCGTGATATTAGCAAGCCTTGGTGCAACCATCACCAGCTTTATCTTAGCTTGGTATCGGGGTTCTTGGAGCGAAGTAATACCAACCATTGTAATTTTGCGTTTTGTAATTCGAGCCCTAAGTGCTTGCCTATTCAGTGGAATTATTTCCAAGCTATTGGCTGACCGCTTAGCAAAAGCCGGCGTTTTAAAATCTTATCCCATTGGACAAATAAGGAGTGGCAATGAGCCTATCAGCGACTAACATTAGTTTTAAATATTTTAAAGATACAAACACAAATATCATCCAGCATTTTAATCTCTCCTTGGAAAAGGGTAAAATCACCCTACTCACCGGCAAAAGCGGATGCGGCAAGTCAACGCTTGCCTATATCCTTGCCGGTCTCTATCCGGAAAATACAGGCTTTTTAGAATCCGGCGAGGTGCTTTTTGAGGGACAAAATATACATGCTTTAACGCCAAATGAGCGTGTCCCATATGTGACGATGATGTTTCAAAATCCGGACCTACAATTTTGTATGACCAACCTAAATCATGAGTTGGCGTTTTGCTTGGAAAACATCGGTGTTCCCGAAGCAAAAATGCCCGCTTTGATTCAAAATGCTGTTAGGTGCTTGGACATTGAGCACCTTTTGGGCAGAAGTTTTTACACCATGTCAGGCGGCGAAAAGCAAAAATGTGCCTTATGTTGTATTTTTGTTTTAAGATCCCAATGTATCATTTTAGATGAAGCCTTTGCCAACATTGACGGAGAATCTGCCCGGGATATCATTGCCATGCTTCAAAAAATGAATGTTACGGTTTTGGCCATTGACCACAATATTTCCCTTTGGGATGGTGCTTATGACAACATCATTTCCATGGATGGAAGCGATGCAAACAAAAATGCGTTTTCCGCTCATTTGCACCCTGCGGGAGAAGATATCTTAACCGCTGAGCACTTAAGTGTCAGAGATATTCATTATCCCAAAATGAGTTTTCAAAAGGGTAGCATCTCGGCGATTTTAGGAAAAAGCGGCTGCGGAAAAACCACCTTTTTTCATACCCTCATCGGACAAAACAAATACAAAGGCAAGCTCACATTAAAAGGGCAAACCATGAAAGGGCTACGGAAAAAAACATTGTTTTCTCAATGTGGCATTGTCTTTCAGAATCCTGCCAATCAGTTTTTGGCTCTTAACGTTTTTGATGAGATTTTAGTTAGTGTAAAACGCTGGCACAAAGAAAAAGATGAAGACTGGCAAAAAGAAAAAACCTTGGCCTTATTAGATTTATTCCAATTAAAAAAATATCTCCATTATTCTCCGTATTTATTAAGCCAAGGACAGCAACGCCGTCTCGCCGTATTATCCATGATTGCCGGCGAACAGGAGATACTTTTATTGGATGAACCTACCTATGGACAAGATTTTGAAAATATTTCCAATATGATGAAACTTCTGGTAGAAAAAGCCCAACATGGCTTAACCATTATTTTCACCACCCACAATGAACATGTCGCCCAAGCATTTGCCCATCAAATTATTCGATTGTAAAGGAGTCTCCCATTGTTTAATTTTTTATCCAAAATAAATCCCTTTTATAAATTTGTTTTTATTATTGTATCTTCAACCATTTTGACCTTTCTTCACTTTCTTTGGTTAAACGTTGCCGTTTTTGGCATCTGCTTACTTTTGCTTTTTTTAGGTGCGCCCTCAAAGCAGTTTTTAAAAGCCCTAAAATTTTTAATCCCTGTGAGCATTCTCGCTTTTAGTTTATTTATGTCAGGCATACATTTTGGTGTGGATGCAAGCAGCGAATTGGGAAGTGTTTCTTTTGAATCCACACAAAACGGTTTAAATATGTCTACCCGGGTCTTTGCTTTTGCAAGCCTCGGTTTGCTTTTTGCCTTAACAACCGACTCCCATGCCCTGATTAAAAGTATGCAAAAAGAAGCAAAATTGCCACGGAAGTTTGCTTATGGCATGCTCTGTGCAGTCAATTTACTCCCCTATATGAAACAAGAATATCAACACGCACGCCTAGCCTTTTTGGTTCGTGGCGAACGCATTCATTTTTTCTCTTTAAAACCTATTTTCTCTATGCTGGTGCATTGTTTCCAATGGTCTGAAACGCTGAGTATTGCCATGTTTTCCAAGGGGTTTTATGAAGATGGCTCTATTTAAGCCGCCACAATATCCCATCTGCTTTCCCATTAAAACCCTTTAACCCGCAACAGCCAATCTATCACATTCATCTGTTCAATTCCATCTTCATTATAACTTCCCATATCTTGTGTCAATAAGATTTTTCTATAATTATCTTTGATTTTTTTCAATCCTGCCACTTCCCGCTCAAAGGTTTTCTCTTCTTGGACAGTCAAAGATACTTGATAATATTCTGTAATACCACCCTGAATTGCAACAAAATCTATTTCCAAATCACCAATCGTTCCAATATATACCTCATAACCTCTGCGAATTAATTCCAAAAAAACAATACTTTCCAAACGGTTTCCAAAATTCGGCCGTTTTGTTCCAAGCAATCCCCTACGCAAAGACTGATCTGCCGGATAATATTTTGAATGGATGGATAAATACCTCTTACCTACGATATCATAACGATCGCAACGGTAAAACAAAAATGCCTCTTGAAAAGCCATCAAATAACCGGCTACGGTCTCACTTGTTGTTTTTTGACCCATAGATGTCAAAGTATCTGCAATTTTCTTTACACTAATCTGATTACCTGCTGTATCTGTTAAAAATTTTGCCAGCTGCTCAACAAGAACCGCATCACTTCTTTGCTTCCGGCTCAACACATCCTTAATTAAAACAGAATGAATAATACCCTCGATATATCCTCGATACGTTGTTTCATCACTAAGTTGAATCGCAAAAGGAAAACCGCCCCTCTCTAAGTAATGCCCAAAAGCTACAACCTTATCACCACCTACATAAGAATAATACTCCCAAAAGGATAGTGGCAACATATGCACCTCTATATACCGTCCGGACAAAAAAGTTGCCAATTCCCCCGAAAGCATATAAGCATTTGAACCCGTTACATATAAATCTACATTGTCCTTAATAAATAAACTATCCAGCGTTTTTTCAAAACCATCTACTCTTTGTATTTCATCCAAAAAAATATAATTTTTCTTATTTGGTACTAAGTTTGCATTTAAATAATCATACAGCTTTCTATAATTATTTAATTCTTCCTGTGCCAAATCCTCAAAATTAAGCCACTGAATCTGCTTTTGCTCCACGCCTTCTTCCAATAAATACGCCTGAAACATCTCCAACAGGGTAGATTTTCCGCAGCGCCGAATACCTGTAATCACCTTAATTATTTGTTTATCTTTTGTACGCTTTAAAAAATTAATATAGTCAAAACGCAAAACCATACTTTCACCTTCTTTCAAATTAATTTGAAACTTATTCTAATATTATAACTTATTTCAAATTAATTTGAAAGTCCTTTTGCTATTACAACAAGCACTGCCAACACCGCCAAGTGCAAGGGATAGTAGATATAAAACAGGTATTTCATCTTTCTTCCTCTCTCTCCTCGATAACGTAACAAAAGAGGAATTGCTATAAAACAACCAATCGAAAAAGAAAAAAATGAAAGATCCCCGGCAAGTGAATGAAGCACGAGCATCATCACCCCCGCAAACGACCCCGGTATGGTACGGCGTTTCCTCTCATCTGATATAACATAATAAAGCATAATCACAAAAAGACCGATTGCGCCCCAATCAAACCATATGGATATAAAAAGCACAGGTACAGCCACAAGTACCCGAACCCACGTTGCTTGTTGTTTTTCGTAAAAGCGAAGAAGCAACAAACCAAGCAACAACGTAAACATAATATTTAACATATATGGTGCGATTCCCATCGCAATCACAAAAGGTGCTTGTGAAATCAAAGCAAACACAAACACACGTAACATATATCGGTTCAAATTAGAAGTGTGGCGATATCCCTCCACCAAAAAAAAAGCCATAATCGGAAAGGTTAAACCACCACCGGCATTTAAAAGGAGCTGTAGCCACAGGGGCATCTGCTCACCCAGTGCATGAACCGTGTGATTCATTGTCATACCAATGATGGCAATAATTTTTAAATGAAAGGCTGTTATATTTTGCATTTTATTTATGACCATGCCGCACCACCTCAAAGCGCTCCAAACTTATCTCCTCATTCTCAAAAATCCCGGCTTTACGCCTGGCAATGGCGATTTGCTCTTCTACCGTATCAACACCATCCAAATTAGGCAGTAGCAACCCTCTTTTTGAACCACTGGACACAATCACGCCATACCGCTTTACATCTAGCTTCTTTACACTTGAAATCTGCTCCGGTGCAGCCAGCACATCCACACAATAGGTCAGTTCTTCCAGCTCTGCCTCTGTCACAGGATCGAAACGTTCATCCATCAGACCCGCAGAAACAGCATTTTGCATAATTTCCGCCGCAATGTCTGACTTGGTTGCTGCAATGGTTCCGATACAACCACGCAAACGACCGTTCTTCTCCAAAGAAACAAAAACCCCGGCTCGGTTTTCTGTCATTGCTTTTGGCAATATTACCGGTTTTTCCAACGCTTTCCCTGTCTTGATTTTACACTCCAAAGACTTCCTTGCCAAAGCCTGATAAGCATCTTCTTCCAACCGGCTCTGCCTAGCGTTCTCCAATGTGATTTTCTTTATCTTTGTCAAATAGTCACGGCTTTTTTCTACTTCACCGGCCACAAGCCGTGCCACACCATAACCAACACCAAAAGGTCCCTCATAAGATAATACCTTACAATCTACCTTTTGTTTATCAAACAAACCCGCCATAATCACCGCCGCTTCATAACCACACGCAGCCGCTGCACTTTTTAAATTCTCCGGCATCATCAACAATGCCAAAAAATCGCCATACGTCAGAGCCGTCATCAAAGTATTATCAAACATCGTACCCTCCGGTGCATAACCATAAGGCCCCTCTGCCGTCAATTTATGAGAAAGGTCACCACTGGCAATCAGCACTGTTTTTCGCCCTGTTTGCTCCACTGCTTGTTTCACACACCGACCAAACTGATAATGGGCATCCACATCCATACCCGATGGGGAAATACGTACCACCTTATAATCATTATAATATGGATTGATAAACCAAAGGGGCACCATCACACCATGATCCAACCGTGGATTTTTATCACCCATAGGACCTGCCGCAAGGGCAACCTCGGTCGCCGCATCCCCGATTGCTTTTGCCAATTCCACATCATAAGTCACTTCAAACTTCACCTCAGGAGCGGCAAATTGCGAAAAATTGCCTTTACTCCCCTTGCCCGGTGAAATATGAAAATAGTCCGAATACAATACATTGTGTGCTGTCACAAATATAATTGTTTCAGGAGCAAGCTCTGCAATCTCTTGTGCAACCTGCCGAAAAGCATCTAAAGTTTTTTGTATTTTCTTTTCTTCACCTTTTCCGATTGCCGAAATTGCAAGAGGTGGGTGGGGCAATAAATATGCACTTAATATTGACATAACATCCTCCTTAATTTTTCTGAAGCAAATGCGTAGCAACTGCCTCATCCCGAAACTGATTCATATATAGGTTATAGTAGTGCCCTTTCTTTTGCAACAACACCTGATGGCTTCCACTTTCTATCATCCGTCCTTGGTCAATCACCAATATCCGGTCACAATGTCGTATTGTTGATAATCTATGTGCCACAATAAAACTTGTTCGCCCTTCCAATATCTTAAAAATCGCGCGCTGAATCGCCTGCTCTGATTGCGTGTCTATCGAAGATGTTGCCTCATCCAACACAAAAATGCTCGGTTTTGCAATGATTGCTCTGGCAAAGGATATCAATTGTTTTTCACCTGTAGAAAGTTTGCTGCCGCTTTCCCCAACCTCCGAATCAAATCCCTTTTCCATCTTGGAAATAAAAGCGTAAGCATCCACCGTTTTTGCCGCTTCTTCAATCTCTTCATCTGTTGCATCCAACTTACCATAACGAATATTTTCTTTGATGGTACCACTAAATAAATGTGGCGATTGCAACACATAACCCAAATTCGATTGAAGCCAAATTTGAGAGCGTTCCCGATAATCTCTGCCATCAATGCATATCTGCCCTTTGGTCGGTTCATAAAAACGACATAATAAATTGATAATGGTGCTTTTCCCTGAACCTGTTTCTCCAACCAAAGCAATCTTTTCTCCGGCTTGCACCTCTAAATTAAAATCTTCCAATACTTTCTCACCATTTTTATATTGAAATGAAACATTCTGAAATGCAATGTTCCCTTGAATCTTTTCCCAATAATCCGATTTTGGCTCCATAAAATCACCATACTGTTTTACAATCTCCTTGGAATCTACAATCTCCAAATCCGTTTCAATCAAAGCGATTGTCCGCTCCGCTGCTGCCTGTGCCGATTTCATTTCTGAAAGAATCCGGGCAATGTTGCTGATGGGTTCAGAAAGCAAACCTGCGTAAGAAATAAAAATCGACAGGGTACCCAGCGAAATCATATTGTTGATTACACTTCTGCCACCCTCACCCAAAGCAATCGCGATGCCAATACTTGTCAAGGACAAAATAACAGGAAAATAAAGGGCAGTAATGGTTCCGGCCCGCACGCCCGCTTTTTCCATTCCCTTAGACAATACTTTAAATTCCCGAAAGTTTTGCGCTTCCCGAATCAAAGTCTTTGTGGTTTTTGCACCGCCAATACCCTCATTGTAAGCACCTGTAATTTTTGAATTAAATTTGCGGGATTCTCGATGAGCACGCAAAATTTTCCGTTGAAAATAAATGCTGGCCAATACCATAAAAGGTACCACAAGCAAAATCAGCACTGTTAAGCGCACATCTGTAATCAACATAAAACCAAAGGAAAAAACAATAATCGTCAAGCTCCAAGTAATATCCAAGCAACTCCAAGCAATGATATCACCAATTTTATAAGTATCAGAAGTCATCCGTGCCATAATCCAACCAACCGGCGTACGGTCAAAATAAGAAAACGACAATTTCATCAATTTTTCAAAACCATGGGCTCGTACATCATGAGAAATAAACGTTTCCAACTTCCCTGCCTGCTTGATAAAAACCGTCACACAAATACTATTGATTAAAATCAAAACACCATAGAGTATACCAAATACAAGCAAATTGCTTAGGTCAGCATCCACTACAAAGGTATCAATTGCATATCCCGTGAACAAGGGAAATGCTGCATCTGAAACCGCCAAAATCAAACCTGCGCTCATCAAAATAGCAAAGGTTTTTTTATACGGTTTGCAATAACGCAATAACTTTCGCCAAAGCTTTGCATCAAACTGCCGGCTATAATCTTGTTCTTCGAATTGTTGCACCTTTGTCTCCCCCTACTCTGACTGCTTCATTTTTATATCTTGTTCCAACATAGCTTGAATCTGCCAAATACGGGAATATAAACCATCTCGGCCAAGTAACTCCTGATGGGTGCCGCTGTCCGCCAAAATGCCCCCGTCAATAACAAAAATACGATCTGCATCCATCAATGTGGTAATACGTTGAGAAATAATAAAGGTGGTCACATCTTTATTTCTTTTCTCCAAAGCAGCTCGAATTTCTGCATCTGTTTCCGTATCTACCGCACTCAGCGAATCATCAAAAATCAATATTTCACTATTTTTAATCAACGTCCGGGCAATGGCAACTCTTTGCTTTTGACCACCGGAAAGGGTCACGCCCTTTTCTCCAACCAAAGTATCATACCCTTTTTCAAAATCTTCAATCACATCATGAATCGCCGCAATGTTTGTTGCTTTTATCATTTCATCTTGTTCCACAGATTCTTTGGCCATACGCAAATTGTTTTCAATGGTTTTTGAATACAAAAAAGGCTCTTGCAAAACCATACCGATTTTAGAACGCAAGCAGTCTTTCCGAATCAAATTCAGTTCTTTGCCATTTATGGTAATACTGCCCGTTTGATAATCATAAAGACGTAATAAAATGTGCATCAAGGTTGATTTTCCGGCACCTGTCGCTCCCAAAATAGCTATGGTCTCGCCCTTTTTCACCGTGAACGAAAGACCATCCAAAATTTTCTTGTCTTTTTCATACGCAAACGAAACATCATCAAATACGATGTCACCTTTTAAATCATAATCCACTGCATTTTCATTATCACTTTCTGCCGCTGTCTCTAAAACCTCATAAACGCGATTGGATGCCACCTGCGCCTTACCTGTATCTGTTAAAACCCGCCCCAATTGACTCACGGGCCAAACCATCATCTGCACATAAGCATTAAACAGAATCAATTCTCCTACTGTAATGACACCTTGATATGTTTGCATGATACCATATACCAAAACAATCGCCGTTTGCGTAAACCTAAGAAAATCGGAAAGAGACCAATAATATCCCAGATAATGAATCAAACGAAAAGAAACATCCCGGTACGCATCATTTTTTTCAATAAAACGCTCCATCTCAAAACGCCCCCGGCCAAACGCACGGGTTACCCGAATGCCACTTAAGCTCTCTTGCAATACCGTGGTCATTTCCCCCTCTTTTTCCGCTTGACTTTGAAAGGTTTTTTTAACATAGCGGAAAAACACAAAAGAAAATAAAAAAACAAAGGGCAAAAACAATATAGATACAAAGGTCATTCTAATATTTACGGAAACCATAGCACCCAACGCAAAAATCACCATAAATACAGCCCGTACAATTTCAATGAGCTGGCTATGATAGAATATACGAATCGTCTCCACATCAGAAGTGCAACGTTGAATCAAATCCCCGGTTTGCGCTTTCACATGATAATCATAAGGTAGTTTTTGAATATGATCATACAATTCGTCTTTCAACCGCTTTACAATCCTCTCTGATGCAAGGGCTGCAAAGCGTTGACGCACGAATACAAAAAAAGCCTGCAAGGTGGTCACAAAAACAAGCATCAACCCCGCCAACCATATATGAGATTGTAAGGTTTCGATACCGCCAAATAATGCCACGATCGTAGCAATCAAAAACCCACCCGCAAAGGGTATGTCATTGATGATATTATCTACGACAATCCGCGTAATCATAGGGATTATCATATAAACCCAAGCCGCTACAGCAGTAAAAAATAACATACAAAAAAGGAGAAATTTATCATTTCTCGCTAATTTGAACAACTTATTTGTCGTTAAAATGAAAATCACCTCTTCAAATTTAAATCAATAAAACAGTAAACTTCATATTCCTTTTATGTACTTCTTTGACCCGCAGTCCATGTAGATGAAGTAATTTCACGCCCTGCACTATTTTGATAAATCACTGTCACACTTACGTTGTCTGATCTTAGCTCATCCGCCAATTCATCCACCAACTCTTGGAATACAAATGATTCTTCTAAAATATATTCATCCAATGCCTCTGCCAATTCACCTAAATTAACACCTTCCAACAATTCATCTTCAATGGTAAAAACAAAAGCAAGCTCACTGCCTTCTCGCACCTCAATATCAACGTCAATACCCTCTTCTGTAAGTAAACCCATGATAAGATTAAACTCCCAGGAATTGGCCTCTATATAAGCCTCCAAAAGGGTTTGGCTCACTTCATCACGGCACGGTATATCAGCCGCAGTAATCGGAATACTCACTTCAATATCAAAGGGTGCTCCCCGTAATGCCGCCACATACTCACCTGCGCCATCAAATCTGAAATGTAGGTAACCGGATTGGCTCGCACCCGCACGCAACTGTCCAACATCTGCAATGGAATCAGACTCACCAAAAATCGTATCCAACTCTGTTCCGTCCGGTGAAAACTGTCTTGCAAAAGGCCAACGCTCCGTAGAATCCGATACATTGTTTAATGTTACTTCAATGTAAAAATATTCTTCGGTAAAATCTCTGGACCAAGTATTTGTAATAATACCCCAGTTCACTTCATCTGAGAATGTTACTTCCAAACCATCTACTTGAAATGTGTCACCCAAAACAAATGTTTTTAATCCATCATAAACAAACTCTAACGATAAAGAACCAAAACGGTCAATATCAAAGGTCCATTCGATAAACTGTTCTTCATTGTCAATCACATCTGAATCTAACCAGTCTCCATCACGATCCAAACTACGATACGTAATAAACAACTCATCATCATTTAAAGCATCGCTTTTCCATGCAAGGATTTCACCTAAACTATTGCTGTCAAATCCCTCTAATTGGCTTGTCACAAACTCCACCAATGGCTTATAGAAAAACTCTAAATCTATCGTACCATCCTCCCAAAGGCGAAAGCTCCATTCGACAAAGCGCTCGTTGCTATCTAATACCGAAGTACTGATAAAATCGTCATTTGTGTCCAAAGACGTTTTCATAATAGAGAACTGCTCAAAATCTACCTGCGCAACATCCTCTATCCATTCTAAAATAGCACTTTTTGAAGTATTGTCCAATCCCTCCAATTGAGATTGTACACGTCGTTGCGGATTTACACAACCAACCAATGCCCCAGCAATTAAAATAGAACAACCAATCAAAATAACTTTTGTGAAACGTTTTACAAACATTCTTATAACTCCTTTTCTTTCATAAAATTTCCCCTTTCGTTTATGTTACCACAAATCTGCTTTTTTTTAAAGTATTTCTTTAATAGCTCACCCTTTATCTTTTTTAACTCATTCGGTTTACCTTTACTCGGTCAATATTCCTTTTTTAACTAAATATGTTCTAATCAAAGGCATAACACATTCACAAGTTTCTATTTCAAGCAACTAATTCAACCCCCTCTTCCCTGACATTTTTATAAAATAGCAAAGAATCTACCCAATAATTAAAATGCACATCATTTATAATAACAGGTGAAATATCTACTTTATATTTCATCAAATATTCAAAAGCACAATCCGAAATTACATCTCGTATTGCCCGAATCTCATCATCTGATAAACGAACCAAAATCATCATATCAATATCTGAAAACTCTGTATAATCACCTCTTGCATAAGAACCAAACAAAATAATTTTGCTTAAATTAACACCAAGTATATCTTTGACTTCTCTTGCAAATTCATAGATTATTTTATTCGGCATAGGCATCATATTCACTTGCTCCTTTCTTCTAAAAATCTCTTATATATCTTAATTATAAAGGAATCGTTTAATTCCCACAAAATGTCGGTCTTGGATCGTTAATCATCAAGGACATCTGCTCTCTGGTATGATTACTGGACTGAACCACACCGGCCGCTGTTCCGGTTCGTATAAAACGATCCGCTGTTTTGACGCTCTCTATACCACCTATGGTTTGGGTTGCATAAACCATATGCCAACCACCGGGCAAACCACTCGCTATTACGGAAAACTCGTTATTACTTCGATTTAGAGTTGCATTATGGGCTACGCCATTCACATAAACCGTCACGCTATCAGCCCCTCTTTGGAAGATGCCTGTCACTGTCATCGCCGTTGCACCCGCCCCTAAGTTTGCATCCGGCAAAGGTGCCAAAAGTAAAGGAGATGTCGGCCTGGCATTGGTAAAGTCATCTGTCACCCGATCGGCCAGTTGAGCCAAAAAGAGACTACGAGGTTCCACAGGGTTTAAAGGTCCCTCCATACGGCTACTTCCGATAAAAGGCGAACCTGCTACAGGAGTGGAAAAATGCCTATCAAATGCTTCTTGATTCAGAACATTCCAAGGAAGCACTGCAATCCTATCTATACTTGTTGTGGAAAATATCCGAGCAATAAAATTTCTTAAACGTTCTTGATGACCTCGCGCTGCTAGATCAGTATGGGTTCCAAATGTCCCCATCAAAAAGTTCTGATACAGAACCGGCGGGTCATGAGCAAACATAGTATGGGAAAGACTATTCCATATAATCGAACTCGCTGTCCAACCTTGACTGGTGACAGAACCTTGGGTACCCCGATTCGCCATACAAATATAACCAAGGGTATCAGCACGGTTCCCTGCACGACCAACCATATAGATATTGTCATACAAAACCCCTGTCGTAAAAGCCCGTGGCGATGAACTCTGTTGGGATGCTTCCGCCATACTATTTAAAAACACATTGGGGCCGGTGGCTGTAAACTGTCCTTTAAACTCACGCCGCCCTTCATAAGAATACAAACCAACAAAGAGATTTTGTTGTGTTGCTCTCGTACTACTTTGCACAACAAATGTATAACGATTTAAACTGGTAATTATACCTACAGGTGCAAGAGATGAAACATTTTGTACCGTAATTCTCTTGCTACCATTTGCGAGTCTAACCGCACTGACTCCAAAATACCGGGTGCTCACATTACGAACAAATCCATCACGGGCATGCTGGGACTGAATTGCATTGTTCCCACGACCGGGTACATCATCGGCAGGATCAAGAGGAGCTGCCTCAAGACGAAGATTTTCAACCCCCCAATTTCTAATACGATTGGGATCATAGGTTCTGGCAATAAATGATTGGGTCAACCCTCGATATAAAGGGATAAAAGTAGGAACATCTATGGTAATTGTATTGCCATCTATCGCAGTAATATACCGCTCTTTATGCAAGGTATTCGTTTCATTTGATGACCAATTTGGACGCCACCAGTCTGTTACAACACCGTTTACATTGGTGATGTTTTGCATTTCCATCGCTTCCGCCCAAGCTTGGGAATTGGGATGGATTATAGTAATCAAATCACCTACATAAAAAGCAGAGGCATCCGCAACGGTAAATTCTCTGGTTCCATGACGCACATATTCATCTACAATATCTGTTCTTGTATTACTTATTGTAGTTCCACTTCCATCCACGCGAATAGAGGTCCAAGTTCTAGTACCCGTCGCAAAAATCACCGTCCCATTGGGACCATGACCAGACCCTGCCAAAACCACCCCGGTTCTTAAATTCAAAGCTCCGGTGATACGAAAACGCCCGGGTGCTAACCTTACCACTATCATTTCGCCCGGTGCTACAGCAGCACCGGCAGCATTTATGGCATTTTGAATATCCACTCTTCTGTCTTGGTTCACATCAGCAGTAGGATTTAATGTGATATGGACAGGCAAATTTTCTACCACAGGTAAGTCAACCGCACCCGCCATAAAACCGGCATAGGAAAA
>Ga0123352_10000160_pt1 | contig 80064 bp, 69 predicted proteins | sample TergutLab28metaG_FD_89700 | JGI IMG/M metagenome (GOLD analysis project Ga0123352, IMG submission 89700) | Labiotermes labralis P1 segment gut microbial communities from Petit-Saut dam, French Guiana - Lab288 P1 | ecosystem: Host-associated > Arthropoda: Insects > Digestive system > Gut ...
TGAATATTGTAATTGATGGACAAATGGAGAGCCGTATACATTGAGAGGTGTACGTACGGTTCGGGAGAGAATCGGTCGAAACCTACCGTTGCAAAACGGCAAGGCGCACTTGATTCAACTCATTATTCACGTGATATTTCCAAAAAACGCAAACTGACGAATGTCGTCAAAGGCAATTCAGGTGAGCCACTTTCACCGCCGCCTTACGGCTACAAAAAAGACCTCGACAATCCCAAACGTTGGCTTGTGGACGACGAGGCAGCCGAGGTGGTACGGCGTATCTTCAATATGACGCTTGATGGTAAAGGTACGGAGCAAATCGCCAAAGCACTTACTGAGGATGAAATCCTCACACCGACTTATTATTGGCGGAGCAAGGGCATCAATCGTTCAAGTACGGCAAGTGGCAGTGCACCGCATCATTGGGCAACGTCCACTGTCGGCAGAATTTTGACTATGCAAGAATATTGCGGAGACATCATCAACTTTAAGACGTACTCAAAGTCATTCAAGTTGAAAAAGCGTATCCCCAACGCCGAGGAGAACATGGCGATTTTCCGTGATGTCAACGAACCATTGGTTGACCGTGCGACATGGGAACGAATCCATGAAATGCGTACTCGTAAAACACGCAAGCGAAAAACGAACGAGGGCGAGAAGAATATGTTTTCAGGGTTGCTCGTTTGCGCCGATTGCGGACATAATCTGTGGTATCACTTCAATCAGCAAAACCCAGATATCAAGTATTTTAATTGTTCCGGCTACAATACGAGACGTGGTACTTGTCCGACAACGCATTATATTCGAGTTGATTTTCTGGAACAAGTGATGCTGCATGAAATCCGCCGATTGACGAAGTTTGCACGCCAGCGTGAGGATGAGTTCGCTGAGATTGTGCAGGGATTCTCGCAAAAGAACAATTTAGCTGAACGTGAACGCAAACAAAAAGAACTCGCTGCCATGCGCCAACGTGATCGCGATCTAGATACGCTATTTTCTCGTATCTATGAGGATAACATCTCCGGCAAGATTGATGATGACAGATTCATACGCATGTCAAAGCAGTATTCACTTGAGCAAAAGTCGTTGTCTGACAAAATTCAGACGCTGAGTGCCGAGCTGAACAAAGACACTGAAAGAGCTATGACCGCAGACCATTTCATTGACACGGTTCGCCAATACACACGAGCCAAGAAGCTATCCACACGGATGCTGACCGAACTGATTGAGCGCATTGAGGTATATCAATCTGAAAAGATTGATGGTCGATGGCATCAGCGGCTCGTAATCTACTACAACTGCATCGGTGCGATTGAAATTCCTGAGACGTTCACTTTACCGGAGATTGCTATGCAGACACGCAAGGGTGTGGTGATGAGATATGAGCCCCATGCGATGGCAGATACAGCATGATAGATTATACAAACTAACAACATATGAAAGTTTAGGCAAAGAAAATCGAGGTGTCCTTACCAGCATCTCAAATGCTGTAAGAACACCCCGACTGGTCGGAGTGACAGGACTTGAACCTGCGGCCTCTTGACCCCCAGTCAAGCACGCTACCAACTGCGCCACACCCCGACATCTGTAGACCGATAGCCATTCTAGCATACTGCCGATTAGTTTACAAGCCCTTTTTCTGTAAAATAACTCAAAGCCGAATTGCAATCTTTCTGTATCTGTTCCTTGAGCTCGTTTATGCCGCTAAACCTTATTTCCGGGCGGATGCGTGAGTAAAATTCAATCCTAACCTGACGACCATACTGATTTCCGCGATAGTTTAAGATGTGAGTTTCAGCAGTCACGGGACCGGCGTTGTCAACCGTAGGGCGTATGCCGATATTTGTAACACCAACATGGCTGCTACCATCGTCAAGGTATACTTTCGTGGCATAAACACCAAATGCCGGAATCAGCACACCGGGTTGGAAGCACATGTTGATCGTCGGCGTACCAAGTTTTCTACCAAGCCGGTAGCCATAACGAACAACATCTGTCAGAACATGCGGATGACCCAAAAAGGCATTGGCACGCTCCATATCACCATTTTGCAAAAGCTTTCGGACAACAGTTGAGCTGCTGACTACACCGTCGAGTTTAACCTCCGGGATTATATCGCAGCCTATTGCAAGTTCGCAGCACTTTTCTTTTAAGAGCTCAGTGTTACCCTTGCCGTCTTTTCCAAATCTGAAATCAAACCCGGCGACAAGATGCTTTGCACCGAATTCGTCTACCAAATGATTTATAAATTGATCCCATTCCATTGATGCAGTCGCCTTGTCAAAATGCAAGAATATGATATCATTGATTTCAAAGACTCGGTGAATAAGTCCGGCTCTGTCCTCCGGAGAATTTATCAGGGAGATATTTTCAGTGCCGAGCATCATGCGGGGATGTGTATCAAATGTGATAACAGAAGGGGTTAGGTTTTTCTCCTCCCCTATATCAAGGACGCGCCAGATAAGTGCGGAGTGTCCAATGTGCATTCCATCGAAAAATCCTAGGGCTATTACACGATTTACATATGTCATAATTAGCACATCCTGTTAATTTGAGATTACAAATAGCATGGGGCGGTGCAGGTATGATGTACCTGTGGGAGAGTGTACCAACATCCTCATAAATGATCACTGACAATCTGGGGCTACAATGGTTCCCAAAAAGTCTTTACAAGCGTTGTTTTGCCATTGTATATTTTGCCGAGAGCTAGGAACTCGCGTGAAGGTCCGTAGAACCGGTGCGTTCCCTCTGCCAAACCCATTGCGCTGCAAGGGACGCCGTTTCGCATTTTGCGTGTGTCTGTTTCATTGAGCATGACTTCCGGATAATTACGAAAGAGTGTATCGACAGGAAGGATCAAGTTTTCTATATTGTCGATCGATGATTTTAACAAAATTGCATCTAATGTATGTGACATTTCGATTGAAAATTCGCCTGCTCTCGTTCGACGGAGCGACGACATCACACCGCCTGTTCCCAGTACAGCGCCAATGTCGTGGCATATGGTACGAATGTATGTACCCTTGGAGCAAGCTATTCGTAATATAAAATCAGTGTTTTCCACATCCAGTAGCTCGATTGCAGAAATAGTAATGTCTCTTGCCGGACGCGAAACTTCAACACCCCGGCGAGCCAGCTCATAGAGTTTTTTTCCGTTTTGCTTTATTGCCGAATACATTGGCGGAATCTGTTTCTGTGGACCTAAGAAGCGTGGCAAGACAGAATGGAGCTCGTCGATATTGGCGTTTTTACCGCTTTCGCAAATAGTCTGTCCAGTTATATCCTGCGTATCCGTGGTCAGCCCAAGTCTCAGACCGGCAATATATTCCTTTTCTGCATTTTCACAAAACTCAGCGGCGCGTGTAGCGCGACCAATAAAAACAGGTAGCACGCCGGTCGCCATCGGGTCCAGCGTTCCACCATGTCCTATACGTTTTATTTTTAATGTGTTCCGTAGCTTAGCAATTACATCGTGAGATGTCCAGTTTGCGGGCTTGTCAACAATCAGTATTCCATTCATTGCGTATCCGTTGAAAAAATTTCTTTCAATACCTCAAGCAGTGCGGCTTTGGCTTCGGGAATAGGTTTGTCAATTGAACATCCTGATGCCATAGCATGTCCGCCGCCGCCAAAGCGTGATGCAATCGCATTTGCATCAACGATGGGGGATGTCCTTACAGAAATCTTGCATTCACCCGGCGATTCCATTTCGCGGACAGTAATACCGACGAGTACGCCTTCAACCGAACCCGGTAAGGAAGCAATATCGTCGATATCGTCCTCCTGCGCGTTTGCAAGTGCCATCATTTCGTTTGATATAGAAGAAATAGCCACTTTTCCGTCAAAATGAAAATCAAAACTTGAGAAAATTATGCCTTCTATAATTATGCGGGCGCGTGACTTTGTTCGAAATAATAATCTGTTGATCTTTCTGTGAGGTGCTCCAGCGTCAATAAGCAGTGATGCTATGCGTAATGTGTTAGATGTTGTGTTGGCATATGCAAAACAGCCTGTATCTGTGGTAATTGCAACATAGAGGCTTTCTGCGATTTTTGAGCTGATAGTTCCGGAAAGTGCGATCAGCAGTTCATACACAACCTCGCCGCATGATGCGGTGGAGGAATCCAGACAAGTAAGTTTAGCATACAGTGTGTTTGATGAATGATGGTCGATACAAAGTGATACGGAATCTTTATATGCGTCGCCGTTACTTGGGAACAAACTTGTCGAGGCTGTATCAACTACTATAATATGATCTTGTTTGAAATCATCCGGAGCTATGTAATCTTCGATGTAAGCATAGTAACGAGGTGTTATCTCCGGATTTGTCAAAACATATGCTACTTTGCCGATGTCACGCAGCGCTTGCGCAAGCGCACCCGCGCATCCGGCGGTATCGCCATCAGGTCGCCGGTGCGTGAGTATCAGATAATTATCATTTGATCTTAGCCAATCTGCCGTTTCGGTGATGGTCAAGAGTTTACTCATGCTTCTTCACTTTCTTCTGTGTTGTCATCTGGGATTTCCAGTGTGCTCAATATCTTATTGATCTCCGCGCCGCGCTCAATGGATTTGTCGAGCTCGAATTTTAACTCGGGAGTATATCGAAGACTCAATGATTGACCAAGCTCGTGCCGCAGATGACCCGATGCGGATTTTAATCCCTTCATGAGCTCTTTTTCAGACTGTAGTCCGAACACACTCAAGTAAACCTTGCAGTGGCGTAAATCACTGGTAGTTTCAACAGCCGTTACGCTGATCATGCCTTGATTCACACGTGGGTCTTTGATATTTCTCAGATGTGTTGATAAAACACGCTGGATATCGTCATTAATGCGCCCAATTTTATTAGATATCATAGTAACCTCCATACGCTTGCGGGTGAACGCAGTTCGTCCCTATAATAAATGTTAAACCGGAATCTGTTCCATGGCGAAACATTCGATGATATCACCGGCTTTTATATCGTTAAACTTCTCAAGAGCAATACCGCATTCATAGTTCGTTGCAACTTCCTTAACATCATCCTTGAATCGGCGTAAAGATGCAAGGGCACCCTCATGGACGACTATTCCGTCTCTGACAAGGCGAGCAGAACTATTTCGTATAATCTTGCCGCTTTGGACATAACAACCGCAGATGGTTCCGACAGCGGATGATTTGTATAGCTCTCTGACTTCCGCGTGACCGTATACGACCTCGTGGAACTTCGGAGCAAGCATACCCTTCATAGCCAATTCAATTTCGTTGATGCACTCGTAGATGACTCTATACATACGCATATCGACATTATTACGTAGGGCGCTATCTCGTGCGGAATTATCCGGGCGCACGTTGAACCCGACTATGATCGCGCCGCTGGTTGAAGCGAGCATGATATCAGATTCGCTTATCGCACCGACACCGGAATGTATAACGCGGACACGAACCTCTTCGTTTGTAAGCTTTTCGAGTGAAGCCTTAATAGCCTCGGCACTGCCTTGTACATCAGCCTTAACGATGATGTTGAGATCTTTAAGTTCGCCTTGTTTGATCTTGGAGAACAGGTCTTCGAGCGAAACCTTTACGACAGGAGCAGATACACCCTTTTTCTCAGACTTGCGCTGCGCTGCAAGTTCCTTAGCCATGCGTTCATCAGTGACTACATTGAATAGATCACCTGCTGATGGAACCTCAGACATACCTGATATTTCAACAGGCAAAGATGGTCCTGCGGTTTTAACCCTATCGCCTTGTTCAGTAACCATGACGCGGACATGTCCGACTGCTGAACCGGCAATGATGGTGTCGCCTAGTTTCAACGTACCGTTTTGGACGAGGACAGTCATAAGAGGACCGCGACCCTTGTCGAGTCTTGCTTCGATGACTGTACCACGCGCAAGCCTTTTTGGGTTGGCGCGGAGCTCTTGTATCTCGGCTGTGAGGATTATCATTTCGAGTAAATTATCTATGCCTTCTCCACTTTTTGCGGATATTGGGCAAACTATGGTTTCTCCACCCCACTCTTCAGGGACGAGACCATACTCGGTGAGTTGCTGTTTGATTTTCTCCGGGTTTGCACCGGAAACGTCCATTTTGTTTATGGCAACGATAATTGGAATGCTTGCAGCTTTTGCATGATTTATTGACTCAACGGTCTGCGGCATTATGCCATCGTCTGCGGCAATTATCAAAATAGCAATATCCGTTACGCTTGCGCCTCTGGCGCGCATTGCGGTGAACGCTTCATGACCGGGGGTGTCAAGGAATGTTATTGGGTTGCCGTGGATCTGTGTCTGATAAGCGCCGATATGCTGTGTGATACCGCCTGCCTCGCCCATGGCAACAGATTCCTTGCGAATTCTGTCAAGCAGGGAGGTCTTACCATGATCGACATGACCCATTACGACTACGACAGGTGCGCGTGGTTCGAGGTCCTCATCAATGTCGTCGCTATCGTCAATGAGGCGCTCCTCGATCGTTACAACCACTTCCAACTCAACTTTACAACCGAGCTCAATTGCAACAAGCGCTGCGGTATCATGATCAATAATATCAGATAGAGAAGCCATTACGCCCATTTTGACGAGCTGTCTTACAACTTCCGTACCGGTTTTCTTCATCCTAGTTGCGAGTTCACCAACGCTGATTGATTCGGGAATCATTACTTTGAGCGGCGCTTTCTTTGCAATCTCCAACTGGAGTCGATGCATTCTATCGCGCTCTTCCTGACGGCGTTTTGCGCCGCTTGCCATGGTCTGCTGACGTTGTTGCCCCTTCTTAACAAACTTTTCCTTGCCGTGCTTCATGTTTTCAGCACGCTCAGGGACCAGCTTGTCAAGACGCTCGTCATACTTATCAATATTTATGGTCGCACCGGATGTATCAACAACTCTTTTCTGCGGTGCACGGTGTGGCTGGAAGGGCTTATCGGGTTTGCTAGGTTGAGGTTTACCAACAGCTCCCATTTCCGCAGCTTGAGTGGGTTGTGCATCACTTTCCGCCGATGGTTGAGCAGTAGCTGCCTTTGCGGGTGCGGGGGAGGCATCACTCTGTTTCGTTGCCTGAGGGTCTGCGGCGGGGGATTCGACAGCGTAAATCTCCTCTATGCTCTCAATTTGGTTGGTAGAGGTTAGATACTCGAAAATAATGTCAAGTTCAGCGACAGTAAGGACTTGCATATGATTTTTTGGTGCGGTTGCGTATTTTGTAAGAATCTCTGTGATCTTCTTTGTTGGGAGCTTAAAGTCTTTCGCGACCTCATGAACCCGATACTTAAACATTGTACTCATTGCTTTGTCCTCCTCTTGCCAATTGGGGCGGAGTTGCCAGGTGATCCAAGGGTTTTCTTATCCTCGTTATCATTAGCAGTTTTCTCCAAAAATTCCCTTAGTTTTCCAAACGGTTCGGGTTGCGATTCCGCAAGTCCCTTGAGGAACTTAACTGCAAGTCCCATATCTAAAAAGGCAACTGTTCCGGGTGAACCGCGCCCTATAGCATTTCCAAGTTCAAACATTGTATATGGAACGACCGCGTGTAATGCACCTCCTGCATCAGCGTCAATCCGTGCATTTTTGTGTGCACGTTCAGAGGCGTCGCTTGCAGAGATTATAAGCGATACTCCGACTTTTCTTGCGGCTATCCCTGCGGCGTCACCGCCTATAGCCAGCAATCCGGCTTTCTTTGCAAGACCAAGGATTTGCAGGTTACGATCCAATTGCATCAATGTCCTCCATTTGATTTTGTAGTGCATCTATTACATTTTGCGGGATTTCAGCGCTAAAAGCTCTGGATAGGGCTTTTGATTTTATAGCCCTTTTAAGGCATTCGTTGCTTGAGCATAAATAGGCTCCGCGTCCGGGTTTCTTGCCTGCAAAGTCGAGAGAGACTTCACCCTCGGGGGATTTGACCACGCGGATAAGCTCACGTTTAGCTCTCATTTCGCGGCAACCAAGACATTGCCGCATTGGTATCTTCTTTGGCATCTATCTTTCGCCCTCGTTCCTTATGCCATGCCCTCGCAGGCAAGCACTGCTTGCGCCTTATGTTAACGCTTTAATCTTCGGGTGCTGCTATTCCATGCCCTCGGCTCTATGCTTGACTCTCAGGTTTGATGTCGATTTTAAATCCTGTCAACCTGGCTGCAAGGCGGACATTTTGTCCTTCTTTGCCTATTGCAAGCGACAATTGACTATCCGGAACTATAACCCTGCAGGACTTGCCGTCTTCAAGCATCGTTACAGAAACAACTTCGGACGGAGCGAGTGCAGAAGCAATGTACTCAGTCGGATCATCGCTGTATCTGACAATATCAATTTTTTCACCGCCAAGCTCCTCAACAATGGTGTTGACGCGGGCGCCTTTCGGACCGACACATGCACCGATAGGTTCAACATCGGGGTCATTGGAAAGTACTGCGATTTTTGTACGATTGCCTGCTTCGCGAGCTATGCTGCGAATTTCGACTATACCCTCGAATATTTCTGGAACCTCAAGCTCAAATAAACGCTTTACTAGACCGGGGTGAGTGCGGGAAATGAGGATTTGCGGACCTCTTGTTGATTTTCTGACTTCGATGACGTAGACCTTAATTCTGTCGCCGTCTCTTAATGGCTCGCCAGGAATGCGCTCTCCTGATGAAAGCATGGCTTCAGTGTGTTCGTTGTTAGCGCCTATTTGAATTGAGACACTACCGGTACGCGGGTCAATCCTGTTCACAATGCCGGTGAGAATCTCATGCTCTTTAGAAGTGAATTCGTCGTAGACTATATTACGTTCCGCTTCGCGAATGCCCTGAATAATCACTTGTTTTGCAGCCTGCGCGGCGATTCTTCCGAAACGGCTGGTATCAACTGGCTCATTTATCAAGTCGCCGATTTCAGCGCCGGGCTTTATGAGCTGAGCCTCATCAAGGGAATACTGTGTGTTTTCGTTGTCAACTTCTTCGACAACTGTTTTTTGCATGAACATATCTACTGTTTTTTCAACAGGATCCAATTCAACACGAGCGCATTCAGCACAGGCAGGATAGTCTTTTTTCAATGCAGCTAATAGCGCTTGCTCAATCTTTTCAAGCATATAGGACTGGGGGATGCTTTTCTCCCTTTCAATATCAGCAATAGCCGAGAAAAATTCAGCGTTCATTACCTTGCTCCTTTGGATAAAAGTTTTGTTGGGGACAGCATCCTACCCTATTCTTAGCCGCACATTTGCGACCTCAGATTTCTTGAAACTGGTAGGTTGCCCGGATATATTGATTTCAACATCCCCGTCAGTGTAACTGACCAGATTTCCCAGAAAAGACTTTTGTCCATCCCTTGATTTATATAGCTTAACTTCAACCAGATGGTCAATAAATCGCTCGAAATCTGACGGTCTTTTAAGCCGTCTTTCCGCACCGGCGCTGGATACCTCAAATGTATAGCTTCCGGGAATAAGATCTTCGTTTTCATCAAGGACAAGATCAAGTTCACGGCTGACTGCTTCGCAATGTTCAAGTGATATACCTTCGGGGCGGTCAATATAGACGCGCAAAAACCAACCGCCGATCTCTTTGACATACTCAATGTCCCAAAGTTCGCAGCCGTTTTTTTCAACGATTGGCTTAGCAAGAACCGTTACAGCATCAATGATTTTGCTCATAGAATTACTCCGTGGCGCAGAAAATTTTGGTCTGCGTTATACTGCAAGAAAAAGAGCGGGATTTACCCACTCGGTACAAGTTTCCGCGCTAGTTCGTTCACTGTAGCATAAGTGGATGATAATTGCAAGCATTTTTCAATAATTTTTTGCAAAAAAATGCAGTCTCTGAGCGCAAGTGCATACATAAAAATAGTGAGAATAAAGCATTGACTAATGAATTTGCATTGGATATACTGATAATCGTGAAAAAGCAATTAATGGAAATAGTTATTTTCGCATCCTTTATTATATTTGTCCTTTGGCAGGGCTCGTATTTTCCGATACAGTTCCTGTTGGTTGCGGCGCTCTTGATAATAGCATTTGTTATTTTCGGAAAAACCATTACAATCACTAAAGAAGCAGTGATGCTCCTGGGGATATCAATTGTTTTTTGCATCAGCCTTATGCTGCTTTCCGAAAACCGATACGCCGGGATTAATGAGACCATCCGCACCTTAATATATCCGCTCGCTCTGTTATTTTTCATAAACGCGAGACAAACTAACTCAGAAAAAGCTTTGATCACTGCATTAATCTGCGTAGCGCTGCTAGGTCTACTCGACTATTTCTCGATCATACATATTCCAGGCGGTGTTGATGAAACGGTAGGTCGTCTACATTCGACCATTCAATATGCGAACACAACTGCATTACTAATGCTGATAGGTTTGCTGTATTCGATCCACAGATTCTTTTCGAAAAAAAGACCGATTGAGCTATGTTTCGGAGCGGTTTTTGCCATTGCCCTTTTTCTGACAGGCTCCAGAACGACATTATTAATCGCGCTGATCACATGTGCCATTTATGTGTCCATAGTGACCGAGAATCGTTGGAAGCTGGTTTCATTGGGAGTTATGGGTATAGCAATAATAACTATCATCTGCATGTCGATATTTACGGACATCCGCATCTTTAGAATATCCCTGTTTACCTCTACAATGATAGAGCGGCTTATAACCTTTCAGGATGCATTGGAAATGCTAAGAGGAAGGTGGCTATTGGGAATAGGTGCCGGGAACTGGCAAGTTTGGCAGTTGCGATTTCAATCAGCTCCATACTTTGTAAGATTTATCCATAATTATTATCTTCAATTATTATTAGACGGAGGGCTGCTTGCCCCGATACTGTTTTGCGCCGCGATTTGCCCCTCAATATATCGTGGGCTTCGCCAAAAATCAGTCCACAGTGTCGTCCTTCTTGCATTCATGCTTCATGCTTTCCTTGATATAGCCCCGGTTTTTCCGGCGGTTGCTACAGTAGCAATGTTTTCGCTGTCGGAGTTGAGTGCTGGCGGAAAGACACTGGATATTGGGGTGTTTAGGCTCGTTGCGCTTGCGCCACTTCTTACGCTGTTTGTCCTATGGGGGTCGGAGATATTTTCTACATCGGCAGCAGTTCAATTAAGCAGGGGAGATCTGGTGGCTTCAAAACAAAGCAGCAAGACAGCACTGGCATTCAATCCGCTAAATACAAATCTTTATTTCCAGATGGCAAGAGCAACCAGTGATAACTCTCTGCGACATGAACTTATCCGGATGGCTTTTGAAGAGAATAGTAATGATTTACAGGCATTGACGGCGCTGGTACAAATCGAGTTGATAAATGGTAACTACGAATGCGCATTGGAGTTATCACTTCGGCTGGTTGAAGCAAACAAACATTCAGAGCAAAACCGGAACCTGCGCCGCGAGGCAGCGGTGTTAGCCTATAGCCATGGGATAATCAGTGGCACTGAATACGATGAAATATATGAAGAGCTGAAAAATATTCAACGTCAGGTCAATCCTCTTTTCACGCAATATCACCGAACTGAGACTCCTGACCGAGATTAAATATAGAATGGGAGTAGTATTATGAGCAACTTTATCCTGAAGAGAACCCGGGTTGTACTCGTCGTCGTTGTAGTTGCGGTGCTTTGTTCCGGAGGGGTACTCGCTATGGCGTTGATGGGGCAGCCACTAACCTTGGCAATGTTAGGGAATGTGTCGGAAGATATCTATATCCGACCACCCATAGACATAGTCTGGGACGATACGGAGTCGGCTGACGATGCGATTATTGAAGCCGCTACAGAGGCGGTCAGTAATGCAGCTGTGTCACTGAGGACCGCGTCCGGAGCAACGCTGAGAACTGTTGCGCCTCCGGTTACAGTCTCTGTTGAAGATGAGAACACGGCTGCGAGACTCAGTTTGCCGCAGGGGTACAATACTGCGGATATGACCACAATGGCAATGCTCAATGAAGATGGAACGCTTACACCTGTTCCGACAAGGGTTGATGGCTATGGGAATGTGCTTGTTCTTATCAGCGGGGATGTGACATTAGTTCCGCTCAATGTCGAAGCTAATTTTACTGATATTGACCTTGGGACTCAGTTTGAACATGTAACAGAGGAAATCAACCGTGCAGCTTCAATGATGATTGTACAGGGGCGTGGTAATGGACGGTTTGTTCCTGATGCACTGGTAACAGGACGAGAAGCAGTTACAATGATACTCAGAGCGATGGGCGTACCTGTGGAGTGGGCAACAGCGATGGAAACTGCGGCTGTGTACGGATTGATTGATGAAGACACGATTGCGGCGGACGATGTGATCTCACGCATAGAGACTGCGATTATGGTTAGCAAGGCATTATACAGTCTTGGTCTGAACTATGATATTTCGCCTGCGTACGCCGTAGAACGGCTTTCAGGATTCTCCGATATTATATATCTCTCTGATGATGAAATGGTTGCGCTCGCAACTACCGTGGATTTTGGGATATTCAGAGATGTTGGCGGCGGTACATTGAGTCCGGATCAATCGCTTCAGCGCAGTGCGATCGCCAGTCTTGTGGTCAGAATGCAGGATGTGTTTCTCGGGTAATCGCTGTACTTTTTTTAATGATTTAATGCGGATATTATAAATGCAAAAAATGAAGGGAGAAAATCTATGAATATGAAGAAGAAGCGAAGTTTGCTCAGGACATTTGTAGCTATTGTGTTATCCATGGTAATGATGCTAGGATTTGCAATGCCGGTATTTGCCGCAGATTACGAAATGCCGGATATAGGAAGGGAGGATCAATATGAGTCTCCCAATGACCCGGTTGGCATAGATTATGACACAGAGACTGTTGGGACGGTTGAGGCTCTGAATGTTGCGATTGTTCCGGCGCAATTGATGCCATTGACTATGTCAGCAGTAGCTCCACCAGCAGGTATGTCCCGCGCAACAGGCTGGGACCATGTTGAAGGTGCAGGAAGTTTCAGAGTCTATGCATTCAACAATAGAGATGCGGCAGTTAATGCGACCGCTGCAACGGCACACAGCTTAGCTGTGGCATGGTCAACAATACCGGCGACAGGTGAGAGAATAGCTACTGATGCTAGGATGATCGTTTTTGAAGGTCCTGCGACACGTGAGCTTCCCGTGGGATTTAAACCTGCGGGTCTCGGTGCATCGGCACCTGCGGCAGGTTCGGTAAACGGCGCATATGAAACAAATCTTGTGCCTGACCAATACTGGTTTAGGGTTATGGCTATTCCGGCGAATCCGGGGGTAAACTCCCCATCGGAACTCAGCGTAGTGCATACAGCAACACAGTCATTCAATATTGCAATGGGACCGGACGAAGCAAGAGCATATATAGAGGGTCGTTTGGACGATATCGGAACAACCCTTCGTCTTATAGACATTCGTTTTGGGGCGACCGAGAGTGGTAACGAAGGCTTCCTGAGGTTCTTTGAGCCACCTGGATTGACCTCGACGATCAACAACCAAACAAATGCCAACAACCTGTTGTTACAAGGTGGACTGACGCCCGAAGAGGTAACAGTCATGTTATTCTGACGAGGCGGCGGACGCACCGTTGGTGCGTCACAGAACCTCAAAAGCTGGGGCTTTAGTGTAATTGATGTTCAAGGTTCAAATCAGTTTGCAAGCGTAGGGCTTATATATGGCTTGACCGGTGCTCAGAGTCCATTCAATGTACGGAATTTCGCCTACAATGCAGAGCAGGTAACTCTAGCCGGTGGAAATGGATTTCCGGAAGTAATAGCGCCAGCGGGCTCAATCTCTTGGCGTAATATTCCGCACGCGACATTCATGGTATATGCATTTGCGAACGCAACAGAAACAAACCCGGAACTCGCAGTATCAACATTCTACATGGGCGCAGAAGCCGGTTTTCCATTGGCACCGGATTATGCCAGTGCAGCAAATAACACATTTAGCATGTGGGTAGTGTTTGATCCCGCAAACTTTGATCCGCCTCTGCCACAAGGAACATACACGATCCGCATCCAAGCAATTTCACCGCAGAACGTTCCAGTCAGAGGAATGGAACCCATGGTCTGGGGGGCTGACTCCCCGATCAGCACACAGTATGTGGTACTAAATGCACCCGAACCACCTCCGGCTATGACCATGTCAGCAGTAGCAGCACCGGCAGGCATGTCCCGCGCAACAGGTTGGGATCATGTTGAAGGTGCTGGAAGCTTTAGAGTCTACGCATTCAACAACAGAGATGCGGCAGTTAATGCGACTGCGGCAACGGTACGTAGTTTAGCTGCGGCTTGGGCAACAATACCGGCGACAGGTGAGAGAATAGCCACTGATGCTAGGATGATCGTTCTTGAAGGTCCTGCGACACGTGCGCTTCCCGAGGGATTTAAACCTGCGGGTCTCGGCGCATCAATGCCTGCGGCAGGTTCAGAAAACGGTGCGTATGAAACAAACCTTGTGCCTGACCAATACTGGTTTAGGGTTATGGCAATCCCCGCCAATCGCAGAACCCACTCCTCATCGGAACTCAGCGCAGTGCATACAGCAACACAGTCATTCAATATTGCGATGGGACCGGATGAAGCAAGAGCATATATAGAGGGTCGTTTGGACGATATCGGAACAACTCTTCGTCTTATAGACATCCGTTTTGGGGCGACCGAGAGCGGCAACGAAGGCTTTCTTAGGTTCTTTGAGCCACCTGGAATGACCTCGACAATCAACAACCAAGCAAATGCCAACAACCTGTTGTTACAAGGTGGACTGACGCCCGAAGAGGTAACAGTCATGTTACTCTGACGAGGCGGCGGACGTACCGTTGGTGCGTCACAGAACCTCAAAAGCTGGGGCTTTAATGTAATTGATGTTCAAGGTTCAAATCAGTTTGCAAGCGTAGGGCTTATATATGGATTGGACGGTGCTCAGAGTCCATTCAATGTACGGGAGTTCACATTTAATGCAGAGCAGGTAACTTTAGCCGGTGGAAATGGATTTCCGGAAGTAATAGCGCCAGCGGGTTCAATTTCTTGGCGCAATATTCCGCACGCGACATTCATGGTATATGCATTTGCGAGTGCAACAGAAACAAATCCGGAATTTGCAGTATCGACATTTTACATGGGCGCTGAATCCGGTTTTCCATTGGCACCGGATTATGCCAGCGCTGCAAACAACACATTCAACATGCGGGTAGTGTTTAATCCTGCAAACTTTGATCCACCTTTGCCTCGAGGAACATACACGATCCGCATCCAAGCAATTTCACCGCAGAACGTTCCAGTCAGAGGAATGGAACCCATGGTTTGGGGGGCTGACTCCCCGATCAGCACACAGTATTTGGTTGTGAGTGTTACGACGGCACCCCCAATAGTCGGTGGCGGCGGCGGTTGGCAGCCACCCGCACAACAGCAAACTCCACAGGAAGACCCAACAGAGGAAGAAGAGATAGTCGAGCCTGTTCCACCACTGGCTGCGCTGCCGGTATATACCGTGACTCCGACACTGCCGGATGCTACAGTGCTCTCTAGTGCTACGGAAGCAGCCGCCTCCTTTGCGGAAAGTGCGGCTGACAGATGGGGTGGGACAGTTCAAAGCAGAGGAACCCCGATTGTGGTTGAGATAACGCGAGATGCTCCGACCGCTGTTACCCTTATTGATATGCCGGAAGGCTTTGATGTGGGAATGATTATAGGGGGAAGAGTCACAATGGCGGTTCTGGAAAATGATGGATCGCTTACGCCGATTCCAACCAGAATAAATGCGGATGGGAACGTTGTTGTAATGCTTTCCAGCAGCGCAACACTTGTTCCGTTTGTGGTAACAGCAACATTTACCGATTTGCGCCATGTCAATCAGCATGTAGCTACTGAAATTGAAAGAGCTGCAAGCTTACTTTTGGTAGAAGGCTTTGGCGACGGTACTTTCAGACCGGGCGAGCAAGTCACTGTACAGCAAGCTGTTACAATGTTCTTGCGTGCAAGTGGGATTCCTGTTCAATGGGCTACTGCAATGAGAACAGGTGCCGAACATAACTTTATCCCAATGGGCATGTCGCCTAATGTGCCGATGACTCGTTTGCAGACGGCACAGATGATAGTCAACGCACTGGCTTCATTGGGTGTTAATATCGAACTTACCCAAGAAGAAGTGGATTATATCCTAACTCCATTTGACGATGTCGATGGCCTTACCCCTGAGCAACGTGCAATGCTGGCGATTACAGTCCGTCTGGGTATCTTCCGTGGATTTGGTGATGGAAGACTCGGTATCGAAAATATACTCAACCGCTCACAAATGGCAAGTTTAGCGGTCAGATATCAAAATGTACTGCTGAATGTCTAATCACCACGGCGAAGCGAAATAGTTAAACACGTACTAGGGGGTATATCATAATTGATATACCCCCTAGGTAACCGCTAACGCTCTATAGCAACCGATCAGGGATAAACACTCGTGCCGGGACGCCGATTCTGAGGTCGTTAGCAGCATCTTTGTAAATAGGCAGGCGCAGCACGCGGTAAACATGGAGGGACCCATTCGTACTTGCACTTGTGCCGAATACCTCCCAAATGATTTGCCCATCTACATCTACCTCAATTATATTCGCATTGATACTTCCGCCATGCTCGGCGGTATATCTGTCGAAAGCCCCAAGCTTATTTCCATTATCAAGCAGTACAGCATTACTCCAACCCTCAGCAAAATAAGTATAACCAAGCTCCTTGCCGAACTGCCATATTTGCTCTATAGTCATGTTTCGCTCATTTATCCGGTAATGCACTATTCGGGAGTAGTTTTCCGGTGCGGAAATCTCATTATTCGCGATTTTCCGCTGCAACTCACGATTATGGTCAAACCTGCCATTGCCGTTATCAAATAATAATATATCTATCGTGTCAGGATCATTATCAAAATCCGGCAAAATTTGTGCCGCATGTTGCCCATAAGACCACTCGAAACCATATCCTATTGGAGTAAGAAGATATTGATGGAACATCTGATTCCATCCGATGTGATCTGCCAAAATCCAGCGAAGCTCACCTTCAGGCCAAGAAAGTTTGGCAACGGCTGACTGAACTCTGCCCGAAATTATTATGCTACCATCTTCATATACCGTTGAGTTATGATGAAACCAGTCAATGGGATCAAATCTTGGAAAACCTTCAGATCGTGTGCGTTGCAGCACATTTTTCAAATCGAGTCGATTGACCACGTAACCGGTTCTTGCATCTATTTCGTAAATAAAATCCTCAACAGTTGCGCCGCGGCTGCCATTTATGATAAGGTTTCCACCATCTCTGCTAGTGATGTCATGATGGGCACCATATGGAGAATAAAAAACGCTTAGGATCTTACCAAGCATGTTAACTTCAATGAGAAGGACATCACCTTCATGATAAGCGCCTTTTGCAAAAACCATGTGACCATTATAATCATACAGCGCAAAACCGCGTAGCCAAAAATCATTGTAGAACCATCGGTAGTCACCGTTGACATCAAATGCGGTTTTATGTGCATAGGTGAAATTAACACCGGGGGAGATATTTTCCGGTGAAACGATGTTTGTGATAATGATATCGCCATATAATTCCGGCGGCAATGGATCAGTCTGCAATTCGAGGGTTATGCTTGAAACAGAACCTCCTTGAGTCCGACCTGTAAGAGTTACAATATTCAACATGTCTGGAAGTAAACCTAAAATGGGTATCTTATGAGTTATATTATAACCTTCGAAAGTGAAGTCAACGTCAGCCGCTGCAGTCCTCCCCGGTACATGCACCGATATTTTCATCGGCTCAGTACTTGTAAAAAGAGCAAGAGCCGAGAGCGGAGATTTGCCATATGGATCTATCACGACAAAAGGGGTATCCAGACTGTAGTATCCGCTATTTAACTCAAACAACAATAACTCATCCACGCGAGCTTGGTGAGCAACAACTGCGAGCATATCGGGGATCAAAGTTTCTTCAATGCCTGTCCATCCACCCCCGGCAGAACTATCGACGATCCCGGTATCCGATTCATAGGTATCGTTATTATACAAGCTGACACTTGTTTGCGGTAGGGGAGTCTCTCTTAAAACCTGTGCGACGATAACAGTGATAGCCGTAAAAATGATCAAAATTACTAAAGTAATAAAGTGTTTGTCTTTGAGAAGTCCTCTCATCATATTAATTGCACCTTTTTCTTATCAATTCTTGTTTGGTAATCTCGCACTTACTTCATGCGGGTTTAATCAGTATTAACCTTGCATACTCATTTCGAGCATGATAAAATTTGCTCATTAAATATTTGGAGTTATATTAATGTACAAAAAGCCGATTAGCAAAGTAATAATCCTGTTGCTCGTTCTATCTGTTATTGCCCTCGTATCTTCATGCTCAGCAAATGGGAGAGATGCCGATAATTCAACCGGACAGAACATTGACTTAACCTCAGCGGCAAACAGTTCAAGCGAAGAAACTCTTTCCATAGGCGAGTCAGAAATGTGGAGAGTTGAGATATTGAGTGCAGAGATGACAGAGAGTCTTATAACAACGATGGCGGCATTACAATATGGCGGCGGCATATTAGAAACAACCAATGAAGTTCTGCCAAAAAGCGGCTATAGATTTTTGCTTATGGGACTTATTATCGAAAAAACCGGTGTGGGTAGGGCGTCGTTTTCGTGGAGTGATGCACACATAGTTGATAGTGAAGGAAATATCTTTTATAGACACCCGAATGATACATTTCTTACGCATCTGAACATACCTCGCTTTCGAGGGGTTGATATGGTGTTCGGAAGCGAGTATGGATATGTCTGCTTTGAAATACCAATAAGCAGCGAAGGATTAACGTTTATAGCAGACGAAGGCAAGATCACCATAATGCTCAATACATAAAATTATGCAATCGATAATGCTCAATATGCCTGAATCTGTTGTATAACGCAGCAGCTTCAGGAGACAGCACAGGCGTTAGCACACCATTTTCCCTGAACATTCCAGTGGGCGCACTGATCACATCAATAACGCTCCGTAGCTCCCTGAGAGCCTGCATATAACCATCACCCTCCCAAGAAATCAGTCGGAATACTTCTCCCATTAGAAAACAGGGTGAAAAACTGTCGCCATGTCCACTGAATTCATTTCCAAGGAGCTCTCTAGCAGAATAATTAGCCCATATGAAATAGGGAGTCGAGAAGAAATTCAAAAATCCCTCCTCGGTGCTAACATCAACATTAATGCCAAGCTCAGCATAGACGAAATCATCACTCCCCATCCAGGGCATATGGTCGCTTGTGACGACCACGACAACCGGATAAGGATCATATCTTAGCCAATCTATAAATCCTGCTAGTCGGTGAGTTGTATCATAGATACCTTGTAGATAATTATTGAGTATGTAAAAAGCGACGTCGCTAAGCTCCCCGCGCTCGATCATATGAGGTTCCCAAGTTCCTGTTATGTCATATGGACCATGATTTTGAGCGGAAAGATTAAAGCTAAAATAGGGGATGCTTCTGTCGCGCCCTTCGTAAAGAGCCTTGACTGTTGAAAAGAAAAATTCGTCAGATTGGTCACTGTCCTCAAAATGCTCCAGAAAGAAGTAGTCAGTAAAACCTAAATTGCGATTGACAGAAGCTCTATCATAAAACCAACCCGCAACTGCAGTAAATCCTTCGGTATGAAAGCCCTGTGAATTCAGGTAATGCACATAAGAGTTCACTGACGAACTGAAATGCTCAGAAAACAGATACCGGAAGTAGTTCACAGCGGCGGGACCAAAATTAGTCAGCCTTGTGTACCCCGTCAGAAAAAGTCGCTCGGTGTCTATTGTTTTACCAATTGAGACATTGTTGACCAACATGCCATTGACAGATTCGGCTTGGATTCTATGTAGGGGACCATAGACATCAATTTTAAACTCAAGTGAACCGAAAACAGAGAGATCGGTGTATGATTCGAGCATTATTGTGATAAGATTTATCTTTTTTTCATCCGGGATGACGCCGCATTCATATTCCGCAAGCATCCCTCTTGCGGTATCTCTGTTAAAACCATCCGGAGCGACAGGGAAAGCATATTTAATGCTATGGATGAATGGATAAACAAAACCTCTTGATATAAAGCGTTCTGTGAACGACCAAGGGTTTGCCGGGTGTCCCCCCTCAGTTCTGTCAAAGAGATTTGAATCACTGTAAATGAATACATACGAAATTGCTATTGCGACTGCCAAGATTATGCTACCGCCGACCCGGTATCGAATTCTTTTGACCTTGTATTTCAGGAGGAAAACACATATGAGCAAACCACAGATAAGAGCAAACAAAGCGAAGAAAATCTTCCAATTCATTGTCAAGTCAAAATAGTATGTTATGTTCAAAGTCTCGCGTATCAGTGACAAATCGGATGCAATAAATGGATCACCACGCACCTGTACTTTAAAGAACTGTATCGCTGACAGAAGCAATACAAAAGCAGCCGGGAATGTGAAGGCGATCCACGCTCTGCCGCTTATGAAGTAAAGCAGAAATATCAGAACTATTGGCGGCGCAAGATTGAAAATGATCACCATTGGTGATGCAAAATACGTCCAAAACAGCGGGAGACCGTGGATTGTCGTCCCCAGCAACAAGGAAAGAAGCCCCACTCCAATACCCAGAAGCAAGAGCGATATGAAATTAAACAGAGGGTTATAACCCAACTCGCGAATCTTAATAAACATAAGAAATAACCAATCAACAATAATTCGATATAAGCATATTCCATGCCTCAATGAATGCATCACTGCTATGCCTTGATGCCAATTTTTGCATCAGTGCAGAGGAATCGTTATAATTATCAGAGATTTTTTTAATCTTTAACAGTGCTTCGTGTATATCACCCTGTTTGTATATAAACCCATCATTGGCCGCAACAAGTACTTTATGACACTCTAAATCAGACAGAAGTACCGGAACTCCATTGCACATAGCTTCAAGCGCTGATAAACCAAAGCTTTCACCAACCGAGGGCGATATGAAAAGCCCCTTGTGATCACAGACTCTCCTTAGCAAAATGTCAACATTTTCATAAGGTATCGGTCGATAATATGCTACTCTGTCCTCAATGTGGAACTTCTTAACAACTTCTTTCAAATCCATATAGTGAGGTCTGACATCGCCAATCAGCATTAGGAAATATTCATCTCTGAACTCTTTTTTCATTTCTGAAAAGATTTCAAGCAATTCCTTGGTGTTTTTCATAGAGTCCATGCGTCCGATATAGCAAATGGGCGTTTTGCTCCAAATCGATTTCTGAGATAGTGCGCTTGTGAGATTATCGGAGTGGGAATTGTGTTTGAGCGTGTCACAAATATGGAAGTTCGGGAGCATAGCAGTTCTGTCTTTAAAACCGGATGGCAACTCTTTTTCAACAACAGTCCGCAAAAAAGCTTCTCCCGGTGAAGAAATGCACGCAATATCCTGCGGCAAGGATTTGAGATACACCCTTGATTCCTTATATGGGGAGTGGCATTCAACAATAATTTTAGAGTAGTTGTGGACTGCGTCAAATATCTCAGGAGTATCAAAGGTAACGATCAAATCGTACAATGCTCCATTTATCTCGGATACGACATTGATAAAATCTTCAAGCTCATTTCGCTTGATGAATTTCTGGAAGTTTGAAAGCCCCCCGGAATCATGAAAGAAGAACACATCCTGACGGACGTCCAAGCCATGCTTTTTAAACGCATAGGCTCTATTTAAAATGACCCTCTCGACCCCGCCTACGGTAGCCCATTTATATACGTTAAGAACCCTCAAAATCAAAAACCTCGTAAATATTTCCTATAATGTTGCCTGACTAGGCTAATACTATACACGACAAAATATGATTAATCAATGCAAAGCGGTGGCTATTTTTCAATAGTCGAAGTTAGATCATATGGAAATATATAATGAAGCACATTATCAACTTTTCAGCATGTCTAATGATATTGTTGCCGAAGCGCTGATTCTATGAGATAATACATAGCAAGCAGTGCAATTCCAGATTGCACTGGAAGAATAATAAATACGTGTGGAAAAAATTATAAGGGGGAGGTATTTTCAAGTGAATTCTATGTTTTGTTTTCAATGTGAGCAGACAGCAAAAGGCATGGGTTGTACGGTAGCCGGGGTATGCGGGAAGAGCGCCGACACTGCCCATGAGATGGACGCACTGACGTGTGAGATGATCTCACTCGCGAGAGAGCTAAGAGACAATGGGAAGGAAAACACAGCGGAAGTCGATCTCATGGTGGACGGATTGTTCACAACGGTTACGAATGTAAATTTTGACACAGAAAAAATCGCCAAGTTGACGGCTGTGGTGAGAGACAAGCGCATGAAGCATGGAGGAATCGAAGCTATTGTGCCTGAGAATCTCTTCCATGGGGATGTTGATGTGGTTTCGCTTCGATCAACGCTCCTTTTCGGCTTGCGTGGCATGGCCGCTTATGCACATCACGCTCGTGTTCTTGGCAAACGTGATGCTGAAGTTGATGCTTGGTTTATAAAAGGCATGGCTGCGCTCTCGGATGGGAATACTGTTGATGAGTGGCTCGGATTATTGATGGAGCATGGCAAGTTGAGCTTGAAAAGCATGGAGATTCTTGAGGAGGCGAATGTCGGAGCCTATGGCAATCCTGCCCCGGCTGATGTTCCACACGTTATCGAAAAGGGACCATTTATCATCGTTACCGGTCACGACCTACATGATTTGAAAATGCTCCTTGAGCAGACAGAAGGTAAAGGCGTAAATGTATACACTCATGGTGAAATGCTTCCGGCACACGGTTATCCTGAGCTTCGCAAATACTTGCATCTTAGGGGAAATTTCGGAACAGCTTGGCAGAATCAGCAGAAGGAACTCATTGGGGTTCCTGCACCTATTTTGTACACAACGAACTGCTTGATGCCGCCAAAGCCGGACTATGCCGACCATATTTACACAACAGCGGTTATGGCATATCCCGGTTTAAAACATATCTTTGCCGATGAAAAGGGCTATAAGGATTTTTCGGAAATAATCGACCATGCCATAAAGCTTGGCGGCTTTACCGAGGAGAAAGATTACCCCGGAGTTAATGGCGGACTTATCTCTACTACCGGTTTTGGGAAGCAGACGATTTTGGACAATGCTCCGGCGATCATTGATGCTGTAAAAGATGGGGAGATCAAGCATTTCTTCTTGGTTGGGGGTTGCGATGGGGCAAAGTCCGGGCGCAATTACTATACGGAGTTTGTCAAAAAAACGCCTGCGGATACTGTTATTCTGACACTTGCTTGCGGAAAGTATAGATTTAATGATCTTGATGTAGGTATGATTGGACCATTTCCGCGTATCCTTGATATGGGGCAGTGCAATGATGCTTATGGTGCTGTGCAGGTCGCATTGGCGCTGGCTGGCGCTTTTGAATGTGGCGTGAATGATTTGCCGTTGACGCTTGTGCTTTCGTGGTATGAACAGAAGGCTGTGACGATTTTACTTAGTCTGTTATCGTTGGGGATTAAGAACATCTATATTGGACCTAGCATTCCGGCGTTTTTCTCGGAAGCTGTTGTTAATGTGATTGTTGAGAAGTTTGATTTGCATCCAATCACTACACCGGAGCAGGATATGGCGAAGATTCTTTCGTAAGAAGACAATGTCAATATACCAGAGACTCACAGGCAGGACGCATAAGCAAAATGCGTCCTGCTTTACTTAGGTAAGCGCGATTTAATCAACGTTTACTTAGCGAGTTGTTCACGCAGCTGAGTGTGCGCTTGCGCTCAGAGCCTGTATTTTTGAAATTTCGTCGCTCAAACATGTGCGCTTGCGTAATTAGCGCATGCATGTTAAAATCAAAAACAACTCACGTGTGACCTACCGTTATAACTGAAAGAATGTGTAGATCTGAAAAAGAAATTGATAATAACAATATCCATAATAATAATCATCATTGTGGCTATAGGTTTGGCACTCCTGCTCGGCGCATTTGTGTACCCTTTCAATATGGAAGCACTGACGGAAGTCCCGCATTTTGACATACTTGAATTCCAGTGGGATCGCGAAATGAAAATTTTAAATGAGTTTTCACAATATGATTACACAATTGACGCCCCACTCATCATAATAGACCCATATGACATGAACCCACTTTCAGCGCTGATACTATTTCAAACCGACCTAGTGGAATACGTGGAAATAAAAATACCAGGCGACTGCGAATTTTCCACATTCAGATATATGCACAAGATAAGCCCTCCGCGTGCTGAAATACCCATAATCGGACTTTATGCAGGGAGGACAAATAATGTATCACTGAGAGTCGGAGATTTGACATGGGAGCACGAAATCACTACCGAACCGCTTCCGATTGATTTTCCGGACTTTTATCTTCATTTCTCAAGACCCGAACTAATGGCACCAGGTGTAACCTTGCTTACTTCAATTTTCGAATCATACAGCTCGCTAATGGACAATAATGGACAAATACGAGGATTTCTTTCAAATAAAAGCATGGCTCATGGCACATCCATGATAGTTTTGGAAAACGGAAACATGATGTCAACAGGGGATGAGTTCATGCTTGTTCCTTACCATAAGTCATTTTTGGTAGAATATAACTGGCTCGGAAAGATTTTTAGAATATATGATGTTCCAAACGGAGTCCACCACAGCATATTTGAAATGCCGAATGGAGATATACTTGCCTCATCGAATAATGTAGATATGCACAGCAGCGGAACTCGCGAAGACGTTGTGATTATCATAGACAGGAAAACAGGTGAAGTTACAAGAACCTTCGATTACCGCATAATTGTGGATGAAACTCGTGAGCCGCATCATCATTTTCATTCAGGTGTCCTCAATGCCCCAATAAGGGATTGGATGCACGTTAATGCAGCAGTATTCGATCCGGTTCACAATGCGGTGATTGCATCTTCGCCGACACAAAGTATGGTCATTAGCGTAGATGCCGACACGTCAGACATAAACTGGATTCTTGGTCCGCATTATCACTATAGGGAAGATCTGCAAAGATACCTGCTTGAACCGATAGGTGATGATTTTAAGTGGAGTTGGGCGCAGCATGATCCGCGAATACTCGAAAGCGGCGATCCAAATATAATTAATATCCTTATATTTGATAATGGAACAAACAGGAGCTTCTATAAAGAATACTCGATTCCTGCGTATGAAAATTACTCCCGCGCTGTTAAATACCGCATAAATCTTGAGCAAATGACAATAGAGCAAGTATGGCAGTTCGGCGAGGAGCTGGGTTCTGCGTATTACTCAACATACCTTGGAAATGCTGTGCTCTTGGGAGAGACAGTGCTTATAAACTTTGGTGGGAAGCTCCGCCAAAATGGTGTGCCCATTGACGAGCTCATGCAAAGTGTGATGGGAAACACTGTAACAAATTCTGTGATTATGGAAGTCACTCTCGATGGGGAAATTGTGTTTGAGGTGTCAGTCCATGAAAACGATTTCACAATGGCAGCCGGTACATATATGGCAATCAGAAAATCTCTGTTTTCACCAAATAGCTTTCGTGTACTTCTTGGCGAGGTGAAAGGGGAGCGGATAGGTTCTCCGTTTCTTTCGCGTCAACCTGAGAATTTTACTTTGCCGCCTATCTACATGGGCAAAATGACAGCAGAATTTTCAACGCTCCATCGTATAGGTGATAGGCTTGTGATTGACGGACGATTATATAATGATGGAGCGACGAGATTATTAAGCAAGACTTACTTAGCCCTGCGCGGCAGAAACTCCGTGCATGTTTTTGAAGCAAACAGCGGCCTTAACGGCAGGTTTTTCCTGAGTGTGGATTTGGCGTCATTACCGCCGGGTCAATACCAGCTTGCCTTTGTTGGGGCAACGGTTGAAGGCAACGATGCCCTGGGCAGACGTTCTATTGGGCATTTCAGCACAGAATACAGAATTACAGTTGGTGAGAATTAAGTGGGAATTTCATATTATACAAGTAAAATAGTCAGAGGCTGGAAACAGTATGGTTTAGTTGCTATGCTGAGAATGACCAAGCATAAAATGAAATCTCGCATGGTTTTGCGCAGTAACTCAGGCGATTGCTCCATAATGGATTTATATGAAAATTTGCTTGAAAAATACCGTGCCGGAGAGATTTGCGGCATAGCGATAGTGCCTTCCGCATTTGAGTTTGACGAGTTGTATAATCAACGAACGATAAATCTTGCAAAGTATCTGTCAAATAATGGATACGGTGTTATATATGTTGCATGGCAATGGCATAAGAATGAGGTTTTGCAAAAAAACTATCAACATGTCTTTAAGAATGTTATTCAGGTGCCTTTATACGGTTTTATCGAAACACATCAGAAATTCCGGATTTTTGATGAAATATCTGACAAGAAATACATCATCATGCTGCCTGCCAGAGTATTTTATGATTTGCTCTTTTTCATGAAGGATAGTGGTTTCGACATTTACTATGATATTATGGATGACTGGCAGCAGTTTCATGAGGTTGGACAGGCGCCTTGGTATATTGAAAATATTGAAGAGGCTGTAATATTAAACTCCAATAAGGTCACGGCAGTATCTGAGCCGCTTGTACGTAAGTTTTCATACTTGCGGCAGGACATAGAACTGGTTGGTAACGGATTTTATCCTGATGTTCTTGGAGAAATGGAGAATATCGCTTGTAATGCTTATGCCGGGGAGTCTGGAAGCAATGAGAGCTTCAACATCGGCTATTTCGGGCATCTGACAGATTCTTGGTTCGATTGGGATTTGATGTTTGACATTCTTGAGAAACATGAGAATCTGAATTTTCATGTTATCGGTTATGGAGAGTCAGAGAAAATCAGAAACAAAATTAAAAGAATGCCGAATATAAAGCTCATTGGAAAAGTGAGTCCAAGGGAACTGCACAGTTATGCAAGTAGCTGGCATGCCGCCGTTATACCATTTATAAAGTCTGAACTTGCGGAGGCTGTTGATCCAATCAAGATTTATGAATACCTGTATTTTGGTTTGCCGACGGTAGTTACCGGAATCACGCACCTTGCTGGGTATCCATTTGTGAAAGTGGTTGATAATACTCCCGAACCATTTTATCAAGCTGTGATGGGGCTGATTGAGAGCAGGCTGAGAAAAGAATATGACTATGCGGCAGTTAGGGAATTCTTGTCAGACAAAGTATGGGACAAGAGGTTTGATGATATGTTTAAGGTGGATTTTATAACCTCGATATATAAATAATTGGGGGGAGCGGCGCAATGCGTCGGCATCACATTATGATAGATGGAAGCCCGACGCCTGAGACATGGAACGAGGTTTCAAAGGCGTATACAACCACGATCGACGGAAGCTCGCGGGAGATCGCGGATTCAATAGCACGGATAATGCAGGCTCAGGGGATAAACCCGGGAAGCAGGTTACTTGAGCTTGGCTGCGGCAGCGGTCATCTTTCGGCATGCCTAAACAAGGCGGGATATATAACGGACTTGCTGGACTTTAGCCCAGATTCACTCGAGATTGCTCGCAAGACCTTTGATGAGCATGGCATTAAAGGGGCGTTTATACAGGGGGATTTGTTTGATCTTAATACAATTCCAAACAAAGATTATGATTTGGTTTGGAACAGTGGTGTGATGGAGCACTTTTCAGACGAGAGAATATTTCAAGCTTTACGGAACGCTAGGGAGATCGCAAAAAGAGCACTTTTTATTGTTCCTAACCCAAAGTCGATATCTTATTTATTGATGCGCTATTTCCGGATTTCACAGAACGACTGGCCCTATGGCAAGGAGTTTTTAAGGACTAACTATATTGAGATGGTGCATGCAGCCGGATTTGATGATGTATCGACATATTATATTGGCAAAGCCGCAACCAGACATAATTTTTGGCTTGCAATGAAAGATGCGGACAACTTTGAAGTTTATGAGGATATGCTTGAGCGGGACCTGTTGCCGGAAGAAGAGCTGTATTTAATTGGTTATTTTTCATGTGCAGGAGCGGAAACTCCAACATCACTCGCGTCACCCACTTCACCCGATACAGAGACATTCACTGATATAGTAGATATTAACGCTGAGCGATTCGGACTTAAAAGGCAGATAAGTGAGACAAATAAGAAGCTTGATGATGCGAAATCACGAGCGGACTGGTTGCATAATAGAATAGAAGAAATGGAGATAGAGCACTCAAAAGAGACGAGCAAACTAAAGAGTGAACTGGAGAGGGCAATCGCGAAATATGAGTTTGATGTCAATAATATTAGGACCCAGCTTGCAGCGACTCTGGAAGAACATGAGGAAGAAACAAGAAAGTTAAAGAATGAGCATTCGATTGAGCTTGATCGTGTAACAAGGTCTCGAGAACACATGAGGCAGGCGCTGGAGAATGCGAATCATGCAATTAAGCAAGCACTGTACGCAGCAAACGACTTGTTTGATACGAAACTTTTTAAGTTATTGCACTTGCTTAGCAGAACTGGCAGGCAATTAATAGTCGGAAAATGGAAAGAAAAAAAGAATTACTTCCGCTGGCTTAAAGCTCATATTACACATCGTCATTACGTTGATTCAGGCTATAATCCAATACATAGAATCACAGAGATTCTGGAAGGAACGCATTGCGATTATGCCGCACCGGCGGAATTATATGCAATCCAATCGGTAAACATTGGAGTGAACAGAGCAATTCCAGCTGATCACATGAGAATACTGTATGTATATAAGTGGGCGACCATGGGTGGGGTTGAGAGAGTATTTCTTAACCGCGCAAGAGTGTTTAAGCAGCACAATATTAAGGTAGTCATTGACGTATATTTCTTGCATGATTCAGGGGGATTGAAAAATTTTAATCAATACATACGGCATTTTGGATTGGAGGACTATCTAAACGTAGTACAGGGATTTAATGAGCAGGATTATAGTATAATCGTTACCTTTGATACTCACGAAATTTTCAATGTTTTAAGCGATTTTTCAAAAGTTGTAATTGAGTGTCACACCCCATATGAAGAGATGCGGGAATACCTTAGCTCAATACCAAAAAATGTTGCTGCTATAGTTTCGCCAAGTGCAGCATTTAAAGATGCGATCCTTATCAAGGAATTGCCATCGGTTTTTCACGATAAGCTTTATGTTTTGCCGAATTTCTGTTTGGATAACAACGATGATAATACCCCATACAGAATTTGGGCAAAGATACCGATCTGTTATATTGGGCGAATGGATTCATTGAAAAACACAATGGAGCTGCTGGAAATATTTGGTAGGTTGAGAATGAAAGTAAATGATAGTTATATTCTTATTCTTGCGGGGAATATTGCAAGTAATTATATCGATCTGAACTCAGTTATAAAACAACTTGGTATTGAGGATAGGGTGCTCTATTTTCCACCGCTCCCATTCGAGAAGGTGGATGAGTTACTGAAAACAATAAAATATCACCAGGGGATATTTATTTCTCCTTCAAGGGGCGAGAGCTTTGGGCTTTCAGTTCTTGAGGCTATGACAAATGGAGTGCCGGTCGTCCTTTCTGATATTGAGTGTCACTCTGCGCTTGTCGGTGGCGATAGGGATTTTCTCTATGAGCTTGGGAATATAAACGAAGCAGTCGCTAAAATTGAGATGATAAAAAATAATTACGATGACTCCGCGAGAAAAGCCGAAGAGTTTTCTCGGAGATATAACTGTGAGTATTTTTTAGAGCAATGGTCGATGTTTATTGCTAAATTTCGTTGACATTACTCAGCAGTTTGTATAAAATCACTATATAAATGTCTACATGCACAATGAAAAAGGAGAAAATGAGAAAATGAGTATGAAAAGAATTCTGTCGTTGTTTACGGTCTTGATTATGGTGGCGGCGCTTGTTGCAGGTTGTGCAAATGACACGCAACCAACGCCAAGCCCTTCACCATCACCTGAAGCAACCGAAACTCCTGCATCGCCGCCTCCTGCAACAGGAGAAACACCGGATTCCGGTGAGGGCAGGCCCGAATCGGAGCGGCGCACAGGACCGATCATGATAAGTGCCGAGGAGCTTCAAGACATGATGGATGATGAGAATAATGACATTATTCTCATAGGCGCTATCAATCCAACTGCGGCACTCGTTCCGTTTTCAAACGCAGCGAATCCGATTCGCGGGTCATTCCTCGTGTGGCAAGACGATATATACGGTCCGGACCCGAGCGCACTTTCACCTGATCTGCAATTTGGAAGAATGCCATTGGCTAACATGGAAAACCTGCTTTCAAGGGCGGGCATAACCGAGGATTCGATCATAGTTGCATACCATTCGGATGCGGCGGCAGTTGGAGCAAGGGTTGCGTGGCATTTGAGTATGCTAGGTCTGGATGTCAGATTCCTTGACGGCGGTGTGGCTGCTTGGCGTGCTGCGAACGGACGCACAGGCTCCAGCAACAGGTTGAGCGGTCAACCTGTTGTGAATGACTTTAGAGCGCCTGACTATGACCCATCGTTTAACAATGTAACGATATATGAGGTCATTCATGCGCTTCAAAATCCGGATGAATGGGTTGTTATAGACACGAGAACCGATGCTGAATACAACGGAGAACGTGTTGGACCGTCATCAGGCGGGTTCGGCACAGGCAGGATGAGTGGCTCGGTTCATGTTGAATGGACGAGAGCTCATGATGGTGATGGACTCCGGCTTCCTGAAGCAGAACTCAGAGCGCTTTATGGGTTTATAGGCGATAGAAATGTTATTGTGTTCTGTCAGGGCGGAATAAGATCCTCATATTCATGGGTTATCCTGAACGACCTCGGATTTGACGTGTGGAACTACGATGGCTCATGGATAGAATGGTCATATGCAGCGTCAACAGCCGGAAATTTTCCACAAAGGGACGTTGTTCTTGAGCTTACTGAGCTGTGGGCTGATAACGGCGGTATAATATCGTAATATGCGGGCGGCCAAGCTGTGCTTGTGCCGCCGCCACAATTTGAAGCTTGTGGCAAACACTGTTTAAAACTACAATCCAAATAGGAGGTATATACATGGCGTACAACAAATATGACAGAGATGTAAGGGTCAAAGTGTACGAAATTGTACAGGGTTGCCAAGGCGATAATTCCTCGTTCTGCAACGCCCGATGCCCGATGCATACAGATGCTACAAGATACATTGAACTCATTGGCGAAAATAAGCTGACTGAGGCAATACAGGTCATCCGCGAGAAGCTCTTTTTGCCCGGAACTCTGGGCAGAATTTGCGCACATCCCTGTGAAACGGAATGTCGCAGGAACACCGAGTATGGACAGCCACTTTCAATTGCAGCACTGAAAAGGTATGCAGCAGATAAGGCGGACAAAGAGGAGCATTGGGATTTATCAAAAAAAGCTGCGAGTGGGAAGAGGGTCGCCATAGTTGGTGCCGGTCCTGCCGGAGCACAGGCTGCGATTGATCTCAGCCGTGAGGGTCACGATGTAACGATATTTGAGAAACTCAATGTTGTCGGCGGCATGATGCGGGTAGGAATTCCCGAATATAGACTGCCACGTAATATCATTGACTTTGAGTATAAATATCTGGAAAAGCTGGGCATTATTATAAAGCTTGGTGTTGAAATCGGAAAAGATATATCATTTGAAGATTTGGTAAAGAGTTTTGACGCCGTTATTCTCGCAAATGGAGCCCATGAGAGCTTCGTTCCTATGGTAAAAGGGCGCGATGCGCGGGGGATAACAAATGCGGTTGAATTTCTAAGAGGTGTTTCGCTTGGAGAACCGGGTGCGACGGTAAGCGGTAAGGTTCTTGTTATAGGTGGTGGAGATGTCGCGATGGACTGTGCTCGCACCTCTGTCCGTCTGGGCGCGGCAAGTGTAACAGTTGCTTCTCTTGAATGTGAAGTTGAGATGCCAGCATCCGGGCATGAGCAAGAGGGAGCGCGTGAGGAAGGCGTCACGATCAATTGCGGCTGGGGTGTCGAAGAGATATTCAGCGAAAAGGGAAGAGTGAAAAGCGTTCTTCTCAAGCAGTGCCTGTCTGTTTTTGACAGCAAAGGCAGATTTAGGCCTCAATATGGTGATATAACTATGAAAGTCGATTGCGACACGCTTATTTTTGCAACGGGACAAGTAGTCGTTGATGCATCAGATGGTATGCTTGATCAGGGCGGCGGCGGTCGCTATGTGGTTGATAAGCAGACACTGGCGACAAAAATGGACAAAGTTTTTGTGGCAGGAGACTGTGCAGGCGCGACTATTGTAGTTGAAGCTATGGCACTAGGACGCAAGGCGGCTATATCAGTGAATCGATTCCTCGCAGGCATGGACTTGAGCGAGCGCAGGGATTTTGAGAGCGAATATGACTTTATTTCCGAATTGGATATTCCATTGCCAAAGGACATTACCGACTTGCCGAGAAAGCATACGAAACTTCTGTTAGCATCAGAGCGAATCAAAAGTTTCGTCGAGTGTGATCTGGGATTTGATGATGAGACCGCAGCAGAGGAAAGCAGCCGTTGCTTAAAATGCGAATGTAAAGAATGCATGAAAGAATGCATTATGCTCAATGACTTTACACTTTATCCCGGAGCATTGTTTAGAAAGTTTCTTAAAGATGGCGACATGGAGCCGATCATAGCATATTCCTGCAATATGTGTGATCAATGCACCCTCGTATGCCCGAAGGAATTTAAGTTTGCCGAATTATTCGGCGCTATGCGTAAAGATATGGTCAAGGCGAATAATGGTCAATCGCCGATGCCAGGTCATAAGGCAATCAATATGCATCAGAAATTGGGCTTCTCAAAGCTCTTTACAGTAAAAATCAGGGGAGGTGGCAAATAATGTCAAGAAAAGCCTTTTTACCCGGCTGTGCGCTGCCGTCGTACAGTCCCGAAAATGTCTCGAACGCCACGAAATACTTGATATCGAAATATCCTGATCTCTCGGTCGTTCAAAAATGCTGCGGCAAGCCTACATCGGCTGTCGGACAGGCAGCGCTTTTCAATGAGCGTTTTGCCGGACTTGTGGAAGATATAAAGTATTGTGAGGCTGACGAGATTATTGTTGCCTGCCAAAGCTGCATGAAGGTACTAAAGGGATGCCACGACTACAAAACAACATCACTCTGGGAGATATTTCCCGAAATTGGTCTTCCACCGGAAGTGATTGGCAAGGCAAAGGACAGTGATGCCGTGTTCTCGGTTCAGGATTCCTGCTCGGTACGTGACTATACCGGGATACATGATGGTATCCGTTGGATATTGACGGAGCTGGGATATAAATATATTGAACCGGAAAGAACTCGTGCCACGACGCGCTGTTGCGGTTTCGGCGGTATGGTCGGTCCGGCAAATCCGGATGTAGCGCTTCGTGTAATGAAACGCCGCGTCGAGGATTTTAAGACACCGTATATTGTCACATACTGTGCCGCATGCAGGCAGTCAATGCTAAAGGCAGGCGGTAAGGCATGGCATATACTTGATTTAATATGGGGTCCGGTAGTCACTTCGGCTACAGAGCCTCCGGAAGACGTGCTATCTAATCCGATTAAAGCGTGGAAAAACAGATATAAGAGCAAGGGGCTTTTAAAGAAAGCGTATAAATAATTTAACTAATGCTAAGGAGGTAACAGTATGTCAGGTGAAAAAGAAAAAAGAGTAAAGGCTGAGTTAGCTGACGAAGTTGAGACAATTGTAGAGAGCAGTACGGAAGATATTTCCGAAAGTGCCGAGGCTGCATTGGAGAAAGAGACAGCAGAATCTGAAAAGAAAAAAGGCGGACTGCTGAAAATAATCATCTTCGTTGTGATAATCGCAGCCGTGGTTGTTGTCGCATATGCAACTGGTCTTGTTGACAGGATACAGGATATCAGAGCGATGCAGGAGTGGTTTGGTGGATTTGGCTTTTTGGGATATCTTATTTTCGTAGTTTTATACGTATTAGCAGCATCGTTCATGCTTCCTGCATTTCCGTTCACACTTGTTTCCGGCATTGTTTTTGGTCCGATATTAGGCGGTTTGCTCTCGCTTGTTGCAGCAACAATAGGTGCTACAGTTGCGTTTATAGTGGCGCGATATGTTGCCAGGGATACGATCGTCAGCAAATTTGGCTCAAGCCCGCTATTTAGCAAAATAGACAACGGACTCAAAGAAAACGGCGTGAGCTTTCTGATACTCACGCGATTGGTTCCGATATTTCCATATAATGTGCAAAATTATATCTACGGACTTACGCCGATAAAACTGCTTACATACGCAGTGGTTTCATTAATTTGCATGGCTCCCGGAGCGTTTATTTATGCATTTATGGCTGGCATGATCGTAGAAGAAGGCATAACTCCTATGCTTGCTCTATACTTCGCAGGTGCGGGTGTGGCGTTATTCTTAGTATCGCTTATACCAAAATACATAGCAAAGAAAAAAGGTATTAAATTAAAAGATGATGAATAGGGAGACTTACGTGAGAAAAATTATAACAACTACACTAGCTGCGCTAATGATATTGACGCTCCTTGCCGGTTGTGCCGACAACCAACAGACCTCGGTGGAAACGATAGATTTCAATGATTTTAATGCCGTTTTAGAGGCGGCGAGAGGTACAACTGTAAATTTCTATGGGTGGGGTGGAAGTGCAGCGACAAACTCTTGGCTTGACGATGTGGTTGGCATCTCGCTTTATGAACAATATGGCATCAGGCTAAACAGAGTGCCGATGAATATTGACGCAATACTCAGTAAACTCATGGGAGAGCGACATGCTGGGGTTGAAAGCGGCGATATTGACGTTGTTTGGATAAATGGTGAAAATTTTTATACAGCAAAGACAGCCGACCTGCTATTTGGTCCGATAACTCAGTATGTTCCAAACTTTGCAATATATCTTAACCCGGATGATGCGGACTTGCATTTTGACTTTGGTACACCAATCGAAGGGATGCAGGTTCCCTATGGTAGGGCGCAGCTTGTGTTTATGGGAGACACAGCGATTTTAGACAGCTTTCCAACATCAGCTCATGAGCTGTTAGAGCTGGCACGACAACATCCCGGCAGAATAACATATTCCGCGCCTCCGGATTTTACCGGCAGTGCATTTGTTCGCAACATTCTTTATGAAATTGTTGGATTTGATGCAATTTTCAACGCTCCGCGAGATGAAGCCGCGATATATGAAATCATCAGACCGGGTCTGGATTTTCTGATTGAGCTCAAACCATATTTATGGCAGGAAGGTAGGACTTATCCTGCGGATTCACCGGCAATGCAACAGATGTTCATTGATGGACTGATACTTATGAATGTCAGCTATTCTCCGCTCCATGTTGCTCAGAGGATAATGTCGGGGGAATATCCGGATACAGTGCAGACTTTTGTATTTGAAAACGGAAATATAGGCAACACGCACTATATGGCAATACCGTATAATGCTCCGAATAAAGCTGGGGCAATAGCCCTCATCAATCATATAATAAGCGCTGAGATGCAGATAACAAAATATGACGCGAGAAACTGGGGCGATTTGCCGGTATTCGATGTTTCGCGCCTCACACTACAACAGAGAGAGTTGCTGGATGCAATTGATAATGGCGTTGGAATTCTTTCGCCCGAAGTTTTATTCGAGCATCGCTTACCTGAAGTACAGGCATATAAAATCCCAATAATTGACAGACTTTGGGTTGAGCATGTACTGCACGCAGGATGAACCGTATAAAGGCAAGAGCAGTTCCTTATCTGCTTCTCGGTCCATTTCTTCTGATTATGGGGATCATATTTGTCGGAGGACTTATCCAGGCTCTGGTACAGAGCCTGGGTTATCTTCCAGCATTTGGAATGGATAGCATTTCGTTTGAACATTACAGAAGAGTTCTCACGGATTTTAGATTCATCTCATCACTCAGGCACACATTTTATATTGCGCTGACGTCCTCGGTTCTCTCTGTGACCTTGGGCGTATTTGTCGCGTTTCTTGTGCATAAAACAAAGCGCAGCAATAAATTTTCACTTACATTGCTGAGGGTGCCGATAATCATTCCGCATATTGTAGTTATTATAATGATATTTCATGTTTTCTTTCAGACGGGGATTTTGTCGCGATTTGCTTTTGCGCTTGGTCTTATAGAAAGCGCACATGACTTCCCCCTGATGATTTTTGACCGAGGCGGTATTGGTATTATTATTGTATTTTTGTACAAGCAAATACCATTTGTAATGCTGATGGTCATTGCGGTATCAAAAAATATTGACAGCAAGTACTTTCAAGTGGCGGAAAATCTTGGTGCAAGTCCATTTCAAATCATGATGAGAATCACTTTGCCACTGCTTGCTCCTACGATTCTTTCGGCATTCCTGTTCTGTTTTGCATTTGGTTTCGGAGCATTTGAAGTGCCTTTTCTACTGGGAAGTCCTGCAAGAAATACCTTGCCAATTCTTGCCTTCATTGAATACAGAAGCCCTGTAATTGCAGACCGACCGGCGGCAATGGCAATAAATGTGATCATATCTGTAATTTCATTAGTTATGATATGGCTATATGCCAAAATGCTGAGCATTTTGACAAAGCGAGGTATGGAAAGAGATGGACATATATAGGAGAATGAGATAGACCCATTGGGAACACAAACCATGAACATGTTTTTAACAAATGGAGAATCAAATGAGAAAAAAGCAACCTATATACAATGTTTTATTTTATATATTTGTCATCATCAGTTGCGCTCCGCTAATTATGCTGATAATGTTAACCTTTAGCACATTCTGGCCGTACCCATCATTGCTGCCGGAAGTAGTATCCATGGACTATTACGCACATGTATTCATAGGCAACCGACAGACCCTAATGGCTGTGGTCACCAGTATACTGCTGGCATTTTTTGTAACCTTGATGACGCTGATTATTGCAATTCCCGCCGGAAAAGCAATAGCATGTTACAGCTTCAAGGGGAAAAGCGTTGTGAAAATGCTGGTGCTGATACCCCTGATAGTACCCTCAGTTGCCGTAATCATGGGTATCCACGTAACAATGATAAGGATGGGTCTGACAGGTACTTTCATAGGAGTGGCACTGATACAAATGCTATTTGCTATGCCATATGCCATAAGAATACTGACGAATGTATTTGAAATTGTAGGAAGAGACCTTGAACAGCAAGCAACGGTACTTGGCGCAGGAACTGTGACTATATTCATGAAAGTGACATTACCTAGGATAATGCCGGGGATTTTATCTGCCGGCGCTCTGAGCTTTACGGTATCGATTGCCCAATATATCACGACCTTTATTATCGGAGGAGGGCGGATAATCACCGTGACAATGCTGATCATCCCGCATATCCAAAGCAGGGAACATCACATTGCTGCAGTTTATAGTATTCTGCTTATATTATCTGCCATGATTTCGCTATACTTAATAGAGAAGGTCGTGAGGCGTTACTATGATATGGATAACGTAGTTTATGTATAGGGGTTGAAACTTTGGCAAACATGTATGTTGAAAATGTGAATAAGTCTTTCGGGGATAACCATGTGCTCAAGGATGTCTCGCTAAAGGTCGAAGGTGGAGAATTTGTTTCGGTTTTGGGACCGTCAGGCTGCGGAAAAACTACCTTGTTGAAATTGGTTGCAGGGCTGGAGATGCAGGACCGTGGACATGTCTATATCGGCGGGAGTTGCTGCGACAATGTTCCGGCAAGAAAAAGAGGTGCAGTTATCGTCTTTCAAGACTTTGCGCTCTTTCCTCATCTGACTGTCAAGCAGAACATCGACTTCGGGCTTGCAATAAAAAAGATGAACCGCGCGGAGCGTGATAAAAAAATTGTAACCATGCTTGATGTAATGCAAATCGGAGATAAATCCGGATTCTACCCCAGAGAACTCTCCGGTGGACAGAAGCAGCGTGTGGCACTTGCCAGAGCCTGTGTTTTGGAGCCAAGAGTATTGCTGCTTGATGAGCCGTTTTCAAACCTCGATCCGAGTTTAAGGGACGATATGAGAGAATTTGTGTCAAATCTCCAGCGTGAGTTGGGCATCACCACTATATTGGTTACTCACGATAAAGAGGAAGCATTCATGCTTTCCGGACGTGTGGCGCTAATAATTGACGGTTGCCTGCAGCAGTACGATACGCCTGAGAATATATATAAAAAACCTCTTACGATGCTGGTGTCTGACTTCATCGGAGAGGCAAACTACATTGGCGGTGTTGTCAATAATGGATACTTATCCTGTCTGTTCGGAAGCTATCATGCTGCCGACTTAGCCAATGGAGAAGCAAAGCTTATGCTAAGATATGACCAGCTCATTATAAGCCATAGCAAAGGCATGCCTTGCCGGATAATTGACAAGGTATATAAAGGGCATACGACAACCTATCGCATAGCAGTCGAAACGCCGGAAACCTCGGTTTCGAAGGAGCCACTGACGCTTAAAGTCAATTCATCAGACAGCAGTTTTCAACTAGGTCAACAAGCGCTGGTAAGAGTGGCGGATGGTGCAGGTCATGTTTTATCGTAGACACGATATACATGTTCAATGTATTCATCGCTATTTATTAGCCTTGGGATATCAACCATTATCTCGTTGCCATGTCCAATGAGATTGCCGGATTTCATCGACTCTAAATCAGGAGAAATGGGAACAATACATTGGCTGAATAGCTCAGGATGCAATATTGCCGCCGCCGCGTAAATATCCCATTTATAGATTCCGTCGTGCCCGAAGTGCTCCTTCTCACGCTTAAACCAGTATTGCCCCTGACCGCAGAGCCATTGTAGGAAAGGGGAATTGTCCTGTTGGAGTTTGTCAAAACGCTCTTTTGTAAATAATGCATCGAGGCATACATTTCCGGTGGCAATCTTTATTGACTTAGCATTAACCAAAACATTATAAGCAGCTATGCTGTTGCAGGCGAAATTAAGCTCATTAAGCTTCTTGCCCATTATAATCAGAGGTTCCGTTACTCCGCCCATCATGCTTAGTTCATCAATTCTTTCAAAAAAGTCAGAATCAAGAAGCCATGCATGATACAAATTTGTTAAAGATCCAATCGCGACAACGGAGATCTCGCCGGGATATTTTTTTGTAATTTCGACCAAGTATAGAGCAGCCTTGTTGATAGATGCATCATCGGCATGACCTGGATATACTGGGATTTGTTCCATTCCGATTTTCTTCATAAAAGATATGGTGTTTGGCGTTACGATCTCAAGTGTATTATTCCCAAATGTCGTAGTTACGCCAAGCAAGTCACATCTCTTGGTACCGAGCGAGTATATGATCGCAAGACCATCATCAAGGTCGCAGCCCTCAACTCCAAATGTGTTATCGCAGTCAATTATGATTTTTTTCATGCTATTACTCCATTCTAAAAATAACTATATAAATCTTACGGCATCTTCTTATAATAAATTTGTGCGATTTCCTCGATACAATCGCCTCTGCGGAATTTATGTTGAAGCGATTGCATCATCATCATGGTCTTGAAATATCCGCCGGATGAGAACTTTCTCGCGGAAGTAATGATTGTGCCATCAGCAATGCGCAGTGAATGTCCGATGCGTCTCACGTCAAGTGCCAATTTATAGTCCTCCATTAGCGGAATTGGCGCATATCCGCCAAGCTCGTCAAAAAGTTTTCTTGTAATAAAGATCCCTTGGTCGCCAAAGGCGATTTTACGAGTTCGTATGCGGATATTCGACATAAATGCCATGTAGGACATCAGCGGATGTGTACTGTCAAATTTTAATTGGAAGCATCCGAAACTGTATCCTTTTGAAATCACTTCTAGAATCTTTGATGGGGCGTCCGGAGGTGGTACGGAATCTGCGTGGAGAAACCAAAGAATATTGCCATGGGAAACAGCCGCGCCGTAATTCATTTGGTTTGCGCGCCCCTTGCTAGGGGAGCGAAAGCAACTCTGGGGCGACCAAGCTGTGATTTGTTCAACGGTGTTGTCAGTACTTCCCGCATCAACAATGATAATCTCGCAAAGATTTCTGAAAGGATCAAGATTGCGGAGTAGATTAGCGATGCCGTGGGCTTCATTGTATACCGGAACTATGATAGAAATGCTGTGGCCGAAATCACCAATGATGTCATTCACTAAGGTACTCCCTTCTGATCTTTTCAAGAAACTCAGGGGCAATGTATTCTTTTATTTTATTAAAGGTAAAATCATCCTTTAAAATTCGCTCCGGGCTTTGATATTCGACCCAAGCCATGGCGCACCAAGTGATACCCCGCAAGCAATTCATCTTCAGATATGGGGAAACAGTTTCCCATAATAATGAAGAGTTATTGTATAGCGAGGATGCTTCACAATAAATTGTTATGAAATTCATAATCTCATCTTTGCTCAAAATAGTATCAGTTTTCCAGAGGGTGGTTGTTGGCGCTAGGAAGTGACCGAGGTCTTGCCCCGGGGAGCCGTAAATTGGCTTCTCCCAATCCACTAAATATGTTCTGCCAATGTCATTAACAAGGAAATTCCCTGAGTTGAGCTCAGTGTTTACAAGACAACGCACCGCAGAGCTGCAACTACATTTGACAATCATATCTCCGTAAGTGAGCAGTGCAGATATATGATCTTTTATTTCGGATGATGCGATATCGCTGTCAAAAAACTGCTTGAACATGAAGTGACATTCATCTAAAATTGCCCCGAGAGGATTAATAGGGGAAATCAAATGGTGTCCGTCCGGAACATCAAGATTGTGAATCTCGGCAAGACAAACAGCCGCTTGCGGCATATCACTTTCATATATAAGAGCTCGTCCGGGAAGAAATTCCATTACAAGAAACCCATATGGCATGGCTGTTTTTGCATCGTCGATAAAAAAAGCCTTTGGGGTTACATGGGATGGCTCGAGAATTTTTAAAGCATCGTACTCATAACGAACTTGGTTATCAAGATGCATTTGACTGCCCATGGGGACTCTCAAGACCATTTTAGACTCTGTTTTCGGGTGGAAAAATATGTAATTGAGATTATACTCACCATGTCCCAGTAACTCAAAATCCAGATTATCTCCCGGAGTGATACCAAGCCAATGGCAAAAAGCTTTGGATTTAGTTACTGATGCTATATCAATTATTCCCATTTAACATTTGCCTCTCTATATATGCTGCATTATTTTAATGGTTGAAAGAAATCTTCTTGTTTCCGGCGCTGTATCCGGATTTTTCTGCATTAGCACATAAGCTAAGTCAATGAGGTCGTTTGAGTCGTCAATGTCAGGGATGACTTCCCCAAATCCAAGGGTCTTGCCTGCCTTTTCCGAGGCTGATATGGTTTTTTTCAAAACTGAAGATATGCCATATTCATCAAGGTTGAAAAGTGATTTGCAAGGATATTTCATACCAATCAAGTAATATCCGCCATCTGTGGTAGGGCAGATGACTATATCGTTGCAGTCAAGGGTTTTAAATGCATTATTGACTATGCTTTTGTTGAGCAATGGTATATCACTGCCAATGAGCAGACACCTTTCATACCCCATGTCAAATACATCACAAAATGCATTATACATCCTATCCCCAAGGGTTTCTCCCCGCTGTGGAATGTACACATCACCATCCGGCAGAATTTTATGCAGCTCATTGACATCACCATCCGGCAAATAGCAAACGATTATATCGCAATTAAATTTTGAGCTGTGTAAAACAAAAAAGATATCACGCAAAAAGGCAATGTGCAGATACTTACACTCATCCCCGGTCAGCAGCGGCATCAACCTCGTTTTCGTTTTACCCGCAACCGGAATCCTTGTAAATAAAATAACCGCATTTTCGCTCAAAATATGACTCCTATAACCCTGCGCTTATAACATCACAGCCAACAAACGGAACTAACGCCTCGGGGATTTTCACAGAGCCATCACTTTGCTGATATGTCTCTATAATACTCAACCATACCCGGGCAGTCGCAATTGCTGAACCATTCATGGTATATGCAAATTTCTTTTTACCGCTTGAATCGACATACTTAATATTTGCCCGCCGAGCCTGATAATCCGAGAAATGTCCGACTGAAGAAACCTCCAGCCACTTCATAACGCCGGGAGAATAGACCTCAATATCGTAGCAGCGTGCGTATTTGTCGCCCATATCTCCTGTACAAAGGTCAACCACCCTATATTGCAGCTTTAAATCCTTTATTATTTTCAAGCAATCCTCAAGCAGCTCGGCCAGCTCAGAATCTACCATGGACGGCTCAACTATTTTTAAAAGCTCAACCTTATGAAACTCATGTACGCGTTGCAATCCACGTGTATGTATTCCCGGTGCTCCAGACTCACGCCGAAAAGCCAATGTATAACCCATATATTTTTCCGGCAATGAGTCTTGCGGATATAGGGTCTTTGCGAAAGCTGCGGTCATAGGAACCTCCGCTGTGGGAATGAGCCAAAGATCATCTCTCATGCATCTATATTGATCGCTTGCAAACTTTGGGAGATGACCGGTGTGAGTCATAGCTTCGGTTGTGACTAGGTGTGGGGGTGTGATTTCAGCGTATCTGTTTTCATGAAGAGAAAGTCCATAATTGACAAGCGCACGGTGCAACTTTGCACCTTTGCCCTTGTAAAAAACAAAACCTGAGCCGGAGATTTTACTGGACTTTTGAAAGTCGATAATGTTAAGGCGCTCAGCAATTTCCCAGTGCGGAGCGGGCTTAGAAGCTGTGCAGATAACATGATCATCCGATTTGAATATAACATTGTTGCAGCTCTCGTCTAAGCCGATGGGAGCATCCGGATCAGGAAGATTCGGTATATCATAAAGCAATTTCTGAGCATATCTTTCGAGCGCCTTCAAGTCTTTATCAGTATTTGTTATCTTCTTGCGCAGCTTTCTCTTATCCTCGGAGGATATTGAGCAATCTCTACTTGATTCATTTCGCTTTCTGCACAGCTCGTTTGCATTTGCCTTTTGAGAGCGTATCTCGAGCATTACTGTCTCAAGGGCATCAATGACTTCAATATCGAAGCCCTTTTTTTCAAGAGAGGACTTGAGAAATTCCTTGTTGATAAGGACGAGTTTACTGTCGATCATGGATTTGCCCTCGCTATTTGCCTGCACATTTACAAAATGCATCGACTATTATATCATCATCGCCCGGCAAAAGTGTTCGGGGGGATATAAGTGCAGCCTCACCCCGGATTCTGATCACTACGGGAGGATCATTAAAACGCAATTTTTCTTCAAGTTTGTTTAATGTAAACTCAGGAGGTTTAATTGATACTGCCCATCCGGGAAGCGGCACATTAGGAAGCGAGCCCCCACCTGTTTCGTCAGAAACTTCGCATACATCAATTGACCATCCATCAAGCACACTCTGAAGTCTTTCAGATAATTTCATAGCTTGCTTGCGCAACTGTGCTGTATCAGCAAAAAGCATGGAAAGTACAGGTATGCGCGATGTAGCTTCGCTGGGGTACATATGTAGTCTCAAAGCGGACTCCAGCATCGATAGGGTCAGCTTATCCGGTCTTAATGCTCTCGTCAAAGGGTGTTTTTTCATTGCATTTATATATTCTAAGCGCCCTGCTATGATTCCTGCTTGAGCAGACCCCATAAGCTTATCACCTGAAAAACAAACCACATCAGCACCGGACCGTAAACCGCTGCAAGCAGTTTCGCCCGCATTGAAACCTAAGTGCTCAACGTCAAGAAGAAAACACGCGCCAACATCATATATAACCGGTGTACATAATGATTTACCTAGCTCAGAAAGCTCAAAGACAGACACCGACTCTGTAAAACCGACAATTTCATAATTGCTTGTATGCACTTTGAGTAAAAGTTCAGCGTCCTTATTTTTAACAGCATCCTCATAGTCGCTAAGGCGTGTCTTATTTGTCGAGCCGATCTCAACTAGCTCAGCTCCGCTCTGGACAATGATTTCCGGCACTCGCAGCGACCCGCCGATTTCAACAAGCTCACCACGAGAAATAGCAACCTTCTTGCCCTTAGCGAGCGTTCCGAGAATCAATACCATAGCTGCCGCGTTATTATTTACAACCATAGCAGCCTCAGCGCCGGAAAGCTCACAAATCAAATTTTCAACATGTGAATAACGGCTGCCACGCTTACCGGACTTAATATTATATTCAAGATTGCAATATCCTGAACATATATCAATTACATCGGATAAAATGTCCTTGCCAAGGGGAGCTCTGCCAAGATTAGTGTGCAGAATAACTCCGGTTGCGTTAATAACTTTCCGCAGATTTTTGGGCTCTGACATAGCTAGGTTGAGTACCGACTTAGCACAATCATCCAGCGGTGGCAGCACAGTTGTATCGCCCGATAATACACTATTGCGCAATTCATCAAGATATTCCTGAGTTGCTTTTTTTAAGCGCTCACTGCCTATGTCGGAAAGAAATGGGTGTTCCAGAAGACTGTTCATATTGGGCAAACGACTAAGAAGCTCTTTCACTAAGTACCCTCCGTTGAACTTGAATTTTCCTTTAGGGGCAGACTTTATGTCTGCCCCAATGAATGCATGTAGCTATAGTTTGAAAACAAGTCTAATTATCCAGCCATCTGAATAATACAGATGCTACCATTGCTCTGGTTGCTTCCCGGGCAGGGTCAAAAGTATTTCCGGGGATGTCATAAAACAAACCTTGAGCGGTTAGTTTGCCTACATAGTTTCTTGCCCAGATGCTGATATCATTGAAATCAGGCCATTGGAAATCAGCCAGTATTGTAAGTGGTACATTATTGGTAGCCTCCTGATTACGTGCAATAAAGGCAGCCAATTCTTCCTTAGTTACATTTTGATTTCCACGGAAAGTACGATCCGTGCCTTCCAAGTAACCGGTTGTGACACCCTCAGCATAAGCCCAAAGAATCTGAGGCGTCCACCACTCATCACCAACATCACTGAAAGGATCATCAAATCCGGATACATCAGGCGAACCGGCAAGTCGATAAAGGATGGTGACAACCTGGGCGCGGGTCAGAGCTGTTTCCGGTCTGAAAGAACCATCAGGGAAGCCCTCCATTATGCTCTCATCATGAACATACATAACAGCCCTATAATACCAAGAGGTTGGTAAGACATCACCGAAAATTTGCTCTGCCAACGGCGCAGAAAGAGCCGAAGCCGCACCCCAGTACATCGTAGGGGAAGTGCCTCTTACGGGATCATTTTGTGCAGGAACTGCCTGTAAACGAATGTAATAATTCCTATAATTGTACAGGTCAAGTTCTGACAAATCAAAAGATACCTGCATAAGGCGCTCGGCATTTGTGCCGGTGAGATCTTGTGGTAATGCAGGGAGAGTTACCCCCGCAACAGCATTGGCTATGTCAGTTTCTGCTTCATCCGCAAAAGCGAAAACGTTGAAAGCAGCGCGTGGCACATTCAGCCAATAGGCTGTGCCGTCGGAAATAAATGGCGCGATGGGTGCATTTGCAGTATGACCCGGACCGCGAAATTGGAAGGCAGGATCATTATAAACGAGACCATGGGTCCATTGATTTATGCCCTGAACATTGAATACATTAGTGTATCCGAATCTTGCGAGGTTCTGTGACGCCGCCACAGTTCTTCCACCACCTCTTCAGAGCACGAGTATAGAGACTGCACTCTTGTTATAGACATGACCAAATATAGCCTCAGCCTTTTCCAGTGTGTCAAAGTCAGCCCAAACGTAGCGATCAGCCTCATCGAAGAACCTGACATTACCTTCGTCGGAAAACTCCGTAGGACCACGAAGGTCAATAAGACGCAGCATCGCATCCGGAGTTGTGCCGAGAAGGTCAAGATTCGCTTCAATGAAAGCCCTTGCTTCATCCGGTCCCATTGCTATAGAAAGCGGGAATTCTAACACTTCGCTCATTGCAGAGTCTTGAATGGAATCATCATCCGATACTGCACGCATCCTGAACCAATATTGTCCCGGTTTCAGATTGGTTGTATCACCTTGGCGGTCACCAGGGTAGAATGAATCCCCGAAACCTGCTGCGGTATAGCCCTCGGGAAGTTCCCTTGTTGCAGTTCCCTCAAACTTGATAAGTCTGACGTCAATTCGGTTATGCCCTTCAGGTACCTGCGGCGCTGTTCCGCCTGTTGTGCCGCCTGTAGATGTTGAGCCGGGTGTTTCAATAATATTTCTCGAAACTGCCACATAATTTGCGCCTGCCTGTGCGGCTTCATAACTGGTAAAAGCATATACGTTGTAGGCTGTAGCGCCATTAACGGGTATATAAAATAACCAGCGATAGTTTTGGTTCTGTGTGACCTGAGGCGTTGCGAGCTGATTTACTCCAAGGGCAGGCGCGACAACCGAGGCAGCCATAGCCATGGATAACATCAGCGCAACGAACATCTTACCGGTCTTTAGTTTTGCCATTGATACGTTCTCTCCTTTTGTATGTAAAATATTCTCTATTGTACTGAAGAACATGAAAGTCCACAGTGTAAAGCCCATTTATTCTATACTATTGTGTTTGAAAGGTCAATAAAAAAGGCAACCGGGCTTTACAAGCCCGGTTGCCGGAAAATAAACTATCAAGTAATTGAGGCTTATCCTATTGCAGCAAGCCAACGTGCGAGAACGGCAGCTACCATAGCTCTTGTTGCATTTGCTGTCGGTTCGAAGTTATCTCCGGGAATATCGCGGAAGAGATTTTGTGCAGTCAGAACACTCACATATTCTCTTGCCCAGCTTGCGACATCGTCGAAATCAGGCCATTCGAAATCTTCAACTATCGAATCAGGAGCACGGTCAGTTGCATCTTGATCGCGAGCGATGAATGCAGCAAGTTCTTGCTTAGTAACAGGGCGCATCGGCTCAAATGTTGTTGCAGTAGCGCCTGTTGTGACTCCTTCTGCATATGCCCATTTGATTGCGTCTGTATACCATAGACCTTCGCGCACGTCTGTAAACGGATTGTCAAGATTTGCAACATCAGGTTCGCCAGCCAGTCTGTAGAGGATTGTCACCATCATTGCACGCGTTAAGGTTGCGTTCGGTGCAAATGTTCCGTCGGCAACGCCAAGCATGATTTCATTTGCATAAACATACATAACAGCGTTGAAGTACCATGCAGTCGGAAGGACATCATCAAACACAGGTGCTGTGTAGACCACTTCGATCGCTCCACTGCGAGGTCCGGGAGTGCCCCAGTAAGCAGTAGGAGTTGCGCCGCGGACAAGATTGTTGCTGTCCGGAACAGCTTGAACACGTACGAAATATGTTTCGTCTTCTGTGAGATCCAACTCGCTTAAACTAAACACAACAACTCTGTTATGTGTAGCATTAGCGCCGGTTGCGATATCTCTTTCAACCGAAGGAACTCTGGCTGTAGCAACAGGGGTGGTGCTTGTTGCATTTTCATAAGCTGTTACAACGAAGTCAGCATGAGGGATGCCCAGCCATCTGAGTGTATTCGTGAATTCATTGTACAAAATACCGCTGGGAGCATTTTCGCCAACTGCTGTATAGCCATCGACGGAAACATTTACTCTTACCTCGCCCGGTATAGGCTCAGGTGTGCGGAATCTGAAATGCTCGGTATCGAATACTAGACCGAAGTTAAGTTGATTAACACCTTGAATGTCGATAACGTTGTATCCAAGTGCTTTAAGAGCTTGTGACGAAGCTACGCTACGTCCGCCGCCTCGTCAATACAACATTACGGTTACTTCACCACGGCGAGAAACATCATTTCCTACTCCCGCAAGAAGAACCGCATCATACTGAGCGACTATATCAGGATCTTGCCTAGTGTCCGGTATAAAGCGAAAAGTTGGCAATGTGGCGGTTGTGAACTTCAGATAACCTTCATCGCCAACTTCCTGCAAGTTTTCACCACGAACATCAACAATATGCAGTGTTCTTCCGATGTCCTCAAGGCGTCCTTCAATGTAAGCCCTTGCTTCATCCGGTCCCATTGCAATGTTGAAGGAATCAACTGTGGCATGAACAGCGCTCAATGCTGAATCAGCATTTGCCATTCTGTCACGAGCAATAGCCATAACACGGATCCAGTATTGACCGGGAAGAAGATTTGTTGTGTTGGCACCGTTTACTGAGCCGACAGCAAAAGCCGATGCGCCCAAACCAGCAGGTTCCCAACCTGAGGGAAGAGGGGCTGTGCGCAATGCTCCGCTATCATTGAGTTCGGTGAATGTAATCATTCTTACATCCGTGGTGATTCTTTCGCCGGTTGCTTCAAACATTGCTGATGCAACTGCCAAATCTGCGGCGGTTGCTGCAGTAGCTTCCGCAGCGGCTTCGTGACTGTTAAAAACATACATAACAAAACTTACTGCGCCGGGAACGTCATCCCATCCGGTTGCGCGGGACATGTTTGCGGGATAGTTTGGAATTTGGACTTCTGTCATCTGCAAAGGGGACGGATTTGCTGCGAATGCGGGCACGGCAAAGCCAAACGCCATGACAATGGCGAGGATCATTGCGACCGCTATTCTTTGTGACTTACGCTTTTGTACCATTAAGTGATCTCTCCTTTTTCAATTTATAGTTTATTTTCGTTGTGCCGACATGTTCGATGTTCGACACTATTCGTTGAAATTGTATACCATTGACAGTCTAACGTCAACATAAATCTAAATTCTTTTTGTTGTAATGAAACAAGCGGTTTGGTATAATCCAAGTAAACGTTGATTAAATCGCGCCCTCGTCCTTTCGGGCGGATTTAATCAGCATTCACCTGGTGCAGCGTATCGCAAAGGAGGAAGCAATTATGCACAAAAAGCTACCAAGGTTTTTCCAGCCTAATGTAAGGCTTTATGTAATACTGCTTCTGGCTTTTGCTATATCAACATTCTTTATCGGTGACCATAACCGCTTGCTTGCAGGCACTCAAGTTGCAATTATCATCATACTTGCACTATATTCGCGGATTGCATCGGGCAGACGTAAAGCAAAGCTGCTTAACTATCTTGAATCAATTTCTGACAGCATGGACCTCACTGTGAGGGACACTCCGCTGCCTGTAGCCATCTACAATACAGAGACCGGTGAGATATTGTGGTCGAATGACCGCTTTATATCGATTACAGACTTGCGTGAGCCGTTTTTTGAGTTAAACATCGCGGATGTTGTGCCGGATTTTACTTGGGATTGGCTGCTTGATGGGAAAAATGAATGCCTGAAGCCGGTTGCCGTTGATGACAAATTGTATTGGGTATATGGAAGCCTTGTGCGATCGGAACGTGAATATGTCGCAATGACATATTGGGTGAATGTCACGGAATATGTCCATGTCCGTGATGAATATCTGGATTCAAGGCTTGTTTTTGCCATCATAATGCTTGATAACTATGACGAGCTCCTAAAGGGGATGCGAGAAAAAGAGAAATCGGCACTCCTATCAGATATTGATGACAAGATAACCGCGTGGACGGGAGATATTGGTGGATATTTATGCAAGTTTGAAAAAGACAGATATTTTTTCCTGTTTGAAGATCGACACCTTGATAAATTTGCTAAAGATAAGTTTTCAATACTTGAAGAGGTTCATGCCGATGTGGGTTCAGAGGGAGTACATGCTACTCTCAGTATAGGGTTGGGTAAAGATGGGAGCACTCCTCAGGAGAACTACAGACATGCGAGTTTGGGCATTGAAATGGCGCTCAGCCGGGGCGGAGATCAGGCTGTAATCAGAAACAGATATGGGTTTGAGTTTTTCGGAGGTCATGCGCCTAAAATTGAAAAACGGACCAAGGTCAAATCTAGGATAGTGGCAAGCGCGTTCGGGGAACTTCTTAATGATGCTTCAAAGGTGTTAGTCATGGGGCATAAGGCCGCAGACTTTGACTCGGTTGGCGCAGCGATAGGAATTTGCTGTCTTGCCCGAAACAAGCGCAAACCTGTTCACGTAGTCATAAATCTTGAAGAAAATAATGCTAAAGATGCAGTAGAGATGGTATCAAAACTTCCGGAATATGACGGAGTGTTTATCTCAGAACAAGAAGCCATTTTAGAGGCAGACAGCAAAACATTGTTGGTGGTCGTCGATACAAGCAGACCGGACAAAGTCGAATCAGAATCCCTCCTCATGTCCTGTACGCGAATTGCGGTTGTAGATCATCATCAGAGGGCGGCAACATACATAGATAATGCAGTACTTAACTTTCATGAGCCACATGCCTCGTCCTCCTCGGAGCTTGTGACAGAAATGATACAGTATCTGACAGGCAAGGGTGACGTCCTGCGCCCTGAAGCTGAAGCGCTTCTTGCGGGCATAGTTCTTGACACGAAGGGATTTGCGATTAATACGGGAGGCGGGACATTTGATGCGGCGGCGTTTCTTCAACGTGCAGGTGCCGATGCGGCCGCAGTCAAGCGACTTTTGCAATCTGATATCGAAACGGCAACGTCGAGGTATGCGCTGATCCGAGAGGCAATGATTTACAAAGATGGAATAGCCGTTGCATCTTGCAACGAGGTACATAACAGGATCAGCATAGCTCAGGCTTCTGATGAGCTTTTAAATGTCAGAGGTGTGCACACATCATTTGTTGCAGCGAGGGATGGTGAAACCGTATTTGTTTCAGGGCGCAGTATTGGGCGTGTAAATGTGCAACTGATTCTTGAGAAATTGGGCGGTGGAGGGAGTCAATCCACCGCGGGATTGCAAGTAGAGGGAAAGACAGTAGATGAGGTAGTGGAAGAGCTGAAAATGGCAATCAGCGACTACTTGAGAGAATAATTTGTAGGAGCGAACTGCATTCGCTCGAAAGACTGAAAGAGAGGACAAGCAAAAATGAAAGTTATTTTGCAAGCTGATGTAAAAGGACATGGAAAAAAAGGGCAGATGGTTGAAGTCTCCGATGGATATGCGCGAAACTTTCTTATCCCTAGGAAACTTGCATTAATTGCCACGGCAGAAAACATTAGCGTTATGAAGCAGCAGGACAAAGCGCGCCAGAGAAAACTTGAAGCGGACAAAGCCGCTGCACAAGAACTGGCAACAAAGCTTGAAGGTGTTCAGGTTAGGATACCTGCCAAAGCAGGCGGCGATGGAGGCAAGTTATTTGGTGCGGTTACATCCAAGGAAATATCCGAAGAGCTTGCCGCGCAACATGGAATAATAATCGACAAAAACAAAATAGTACAAACCGATCCAATCAAGGCATTTGGACCATATGATATAAAATGCAAACTAGGCTTCGAGATAAGCGGGATAATTCACGTTTTGGTAGTTGAAGCGTAGAGAGGTAAAAACATGGACGATCTGATCCATAGACAAATACCGCATAGCACGGAGGCTGAGCAAGCCGTTTTAGGCTCAATGCTCATAGATGCAAGGTGCATATCCGATGTTATCGGCGTCCTTAAATCCGGTGACTTCTATTCGACCAGTAACAAAGAGATATTTGAGACAATTTTCTCAATGTTTAACTATTCATTGGCGATTGACCCGGTTACAGTTTTGGATAAAATGCGCGAAGAAGGTGTCGGCAACGATGATTCGCCGGGCTATATCCGCGATTTGATGATGATAACTCCGACCGCCGCGAATGTGATGGAGTATGCAGGTATCGTCAAGGATAAAGCTTTGCTGCGTGCGATCGTTGATGCCGGTGGCGATATCAGCGAGATGGCGATTCTGGGTGAAGGCGGCGCTACAAACATTCTTGAAGCTGCGGAAAAACGTGTGTATGGTTTGCGGCAGGACAGAAGCAGAGACGGACTTGAACCGATTTCTAAAGTTTTAGTCGGAGTCTATGAGGAAATTTCGAAAGCCGCAAAATCCGGCAGTGGAATACCTGGTTTGGTTACCGGATTGCATGATTTAGACAAAGCGATAATGGGTCTCAATAAAGGAGATTTGATACTCATAGCATCTCGCCCGGGAATGGGAAAAACGAGCATGGCGCTCAATATCGCCCTTAACTCGGCTAAGACTGCGGGGAAATCGGTAGCAATATTCTCTCTGGAAATGTCCTGCGAGCAATTAGCAATGCGCCTTTTGGCATCGGAGAGTTTTATTGACTCTAAGAAGCTTCAGACGGGGCGGCTAAAGCCTGATGAATGGCGTCGTCTTGCTGATGCCGGAGCATCCATAAGCACTGCCGACTTGCTGATAAATGACAATGCGACACTTTCAATCGCAGATATGAATGCACAATGCAGAAGGGTTTCAAATTTAGGTCTGGTAGTAGTTGACTATTTACAGCTTATGCAATCAGCGTCCGGACAAAAAGGAAATTACAGTGAGAACAGAGTCCAAGTGGTTTCGGAAATCAGCCGGATGATGAAGATCATGGCTAAGGAGCTCAATGTGCCGCTTATATGTCTTTCGCAATTATCGAGAGCAAATGAGTCTCGGCAGAACAAGCGCCCGCTCCTATCTGATTTAAGAGAATCGGGCGCGATTGAACAGGATGCAGATATTGTTCTTGGGCTTTACAGAGATGATTATTACAATAGTGAATCGGAAGCTCATAATATTGCCGAATGTATAATACTTAAAAACAGGCGTGGGGAAACCGGGACGATAGAGCTGCAGTGGCTTCCGGAGTTTACAAACTTCTCGTCACTGGAAAGACATCATACGGATGAAATGTAAATTGATAGAAAAAATCCTTAATTATGCAAATAAATACAATATGCTTCCGGAGGCAGGACTTGTTTTAGCCTGCATTTCCGGAGGCGCTGATTCGATGTGCCTTCTTGAATCGCTGAGGCACATTTCACATGAACAAGGCTTTTCGATAGCGGTTGCGCATTTTAACCATGGTTTGCGCGGAGAAGAATCGGATCGCGATGAATATTTTGTAAAGTGCTATTGCGAAGACTGTGGTGTACAGTTTTACTCTGGCGATGGAGATGTCAAACTCTATGCGATGCAAAACAAGCTAAGCATTGAAACAGCCGCCAGAGACATGCGGTACAGCTTCTTTTTCGATCTGGCGCAAACCTTGGGAGCGACAAGGATCGCAACTGCCCATAACTCTGACGACAACACAGAAACTATGCTAATAAACTTTACTCGTGGTACCGGAGCAACCGGCTTGGGTGGAATTCCTCCGGTTAGAGGAATGATTATTCGCCCCATGCTTAGGATATCTCGAAACGAAGTTATTGAATTTCTGAATGAGCGAGATATACCTTATGTAGAAGATTCGACAAATAGTCTGGATATATATACTAGAAATAAAATCAGACTCCAAGTTGTTCCTATCCTCAAAGAGATAAACCCTCGTCTTAATGAAACGGCGTCATCTGTGTCGGAACTCCTGCGTGCCGATGAAGAACTGCTCTCGGAACTTGCGGACGCGTTCATTCGGGACAACTGTGCCGATCAAACAGCCGACGCTAGGGGGATATTGAACCTGCCGCTCGCGGTCTCAAGCCGAGTTATAAGAAAGCTTTATAGCGGCAACCTTTCCTATAAGCACGTAAAGTCTGTTCTGGAACTCTGCGGGAATCCCAGACCTTCGGCAAAGGTATCGCTGCCTAATATGACTGTGCTTAGAGATTATGACCGCATTGTTTTTCAGTCGAAACAACAAACAAGTACAGGTGGCTTTGCGCAGATCTTTGTGGATGACGTCGACTCTGGCGACTCAGTAGTTATCCATAATGCTGGGCTCAAGATGACCTGTAAAGTATCCATTTTCGGCGAAGACGCTGTCAAGGTTAATAAAATATTTACTTCTTTTCTCTTCAAAAGACTTGACATCTGTGGTAAAATAGCCGTCAGGTCGCGCCGTGAGGGTGATTCAATAAAACTTTTTGGTCATAATGGCACCAAAACACTGAAAAAGCTTTTTATCGAACGACGTATCCCAGCACGCAACAGATTGTTGGTTCCGGTTATTACAGACGAAAAGGGTGTTTTAGCAGTTTATGGAGTCGGGGTAGGGAGCAGAGCGATTCCCGAACCAGGCGATGAGGTTTTACAGATCGACTTTGAGGAGATTTGACCAATGCAGGAGAAAATCAAAGAAATTCTTTTTTCCGAGGAAGAAATAAATATACGAGTGCAAGAGCTTGGTGCTCAAATCACACGCGACTATGCAGGGAAGCTGCCTCTTTTGATCGGTGTGTTGAAAGGCTGCTACGTTTTTCTGGCAGATATAGCTCGTAATATTGATTTGGAATGTGAGATCAGATTTATTACAGCCTCATCCTACGGAAGTTCCACCATAACCTCAGGGGATGTAAAAGTAGGTATGGATTTTGATTTCGAAATAGAGGGCAGGGACGTATTGATAATTGAGGACATACTCGACAGCGGTGTGACGTTGACATCGCTACGAGATGTTATATTGAACCGCAAGCCTGCCTCGCTAAAAATATGTACATTACTTGATAAACCTGCACGCAGACAGACTCCGATCATCTCGGAATATGTTGGATTTGAATGCCCGGATGAGTTTGTGGTAGGATATGGATTGGATTTTGCCGAGAGCTATCGTAACTTGCCATATGTGGCTGTATTGAAGCCGGAGGCTTATTCATAAAGGAAAATAAACCGATTATCCCATGCAAAATTTTATATAGGAAGTGTTATATCGTTGAAATCTAAGAACAGGAGCCCGCGTGAAATAGGATTCTATTTCCTCATATTAATAATTCTTATTGGAGCAATTTATTTGGTGACCAGCACAAATGAACAGCATTCGACTAATGTCGAATATTCAGAGATGCTGCGTCTTTTTCAAGCCGGTGAGGTTTTGTCGTTTAGCATTAGCAACAACAACAGAGTCACCGCAGAGCTCAGGAATAATTTCAGAGAGAGTGGAAGTCGGCTTGTCAGACATGAACTGCTCAGCATTGATCTTTTTCATACTGACTTTTCTCCATATATCAACGAAGCCATGCAACGCGATTCAAATTTCTCATTCAACTATGATCCTGGAATGAGAATACCTTGGTGGGTCTCACTGTTGCCATACATTATTTTGATCGCAGCGTTCTTCTTTATCTGGAATGCGATGATGAACCGCGGTGGAGTCGGCGGAGATAAGGGAGCGATGAGATTTGGCAAGGCGAGAACACGCCTAGCAACGGAAGATGCCAAAAAGGTGACATTTGCCGATGTAGCCGGAGCGGAGGAAGAAAAAGAAGAACTTCGCGAAATTGTAGATTTTCTCAAAGGTCCTCAGAAATACATCTCACTCGGAGCGCGTATACCAAAAGGTGTGCTTCTTGTCGGACCTCCGGGTACGGGTAAAACACTCATAGCAAAAGCCGTTGCCGGTGAAGCCGGGGTGCAGTTCCTGTCTATTTCAGGCTCCGATTTTGTAGAGCTCTATGTCGGTGTCGGCGCATCACGTGTTCGTGATTTGTTTGATCAGGCAAAAAAGCTTGCCCCAGCAATAATCTTCATAGACGAAATCGATGCGGTCGGACGCCAACGCGGCGCAGGTCTTGGTGGAGGTCATGATGAGCGTGAGCAGACGCTCAACCAGTTACTAGTTGAGATGGATGGGTTTAATACAAATGACGGAGTCATTATTATTGCAGCAACGAACAGATCTGATATTCTGGACAATGCGTTGCTCAGACCGGGTCGTTTTGATAGGCAAGTCTATGTTGGTCTGCCGGATATTAGAGGGCGCGAGGAGATTCTGAAAGTACATGCTCGTGGGAAGATTCTTGGTGAGGATGTCAATCTTGCGAGTATTGCAAAGGGTACAATAGGATTCACCGGTGCTGATCTTGAGAACCTGCTTAATGAAGCCGCGCTCCTCGCTGCAAGAGATGATAAGCGCTTTATCACGATGGAGGATATTGAAAAAGCTACTTTGAAGGTCATTGCGGGACCTGAAAAGAAAAGTCGCGTAGTAACCCCTAAAAGCAGAAAAATCACGGCCTATCACGAAGCTGGTCACGCAGTTGTCGCATTTCACCTTAAAAACGTAGATCCGGTGCATCATGTGACCATAATTCCGCGTGGAATGGCAGGTGGAATGACAGTGTTCAGACCGCAGGAGGATAAAGACTATACCAGCAAGAGTGAGATGTTTGAGCGCATAGTTTCGATGCTTGGTGGTAGGGTGGCTGAGCAGATCTTTCTTGATGACATCTCTACCGGCGCATCAAACGATATCCAAAACGCCAGTGCTATAGCCCGGTCAATGGTCACAAAATATGGTATGAGTGAGAAAATCGGACCGATTTCATTCGATGACAGCAGCAGATCTGTATTCATAGGTCGAGATTTTTCACAAACAAAGAGTTACTCGGAAAAGACCGCCTCAATGATTGATGATGAGGTTAGGCATATTTTTGATCAGGCAAATCGTATGTGTGAGATGTTGCTGACGGATAACCGCCATCTTGTTATTGCCACAGCGGAATATCTGCTTGAATATGAGACAATGGATGGCGAGGACTTCAATTACTTCTGTGCACATGATGGAAAAATGCCCCTCGCGAAAGGTAAAAAGCAGAAATCGGCAACATTTGAAAATGATGATTTTCCTGATGTGCCGGATATGAATGAGTTTTTTGATCCAAATTTTGATCCAAATGATGAGCAATAGATATGACCGCAATAAGCAAATAGCAATAAGCAAATAGCAATAAGCGAATAACAATCCGAGGCGCGCCGTAATCGTCGCGCCTCAGTGATAGTCTGGAGATAATCAACGGATAAATAATATGAAAACGTTTCTTTTATTAACATTCAGCTTTATTTTTATGGCGCTAATATCAGGATGTAGCAGAGTGCCGAATGTGGTTCATTCAATCGATGACGTTTCAGGCGCACTGATTGGCGCTCTGAGTGGAACGCCGTCTGAACGTTTGGCAAGTGAACTGGGTCATGTACGAGCTTTTAGTACAGGTGAAGAATTGATGGCTCATCTGACCGCCGGACTTATTGATTGCGTAATAATGGAAGCTTCTGCCGCATCTGAGCTGGTGGATGCAACATCAGGCGTCAGAATACTCGCTGAGCCGCTATTAGTATATGATTTACGTTTTGCTATTCCCAGAGAAAACGAAGAGTTGCTCAGGGCTGTCGATAACGCGCTCGTTGCTTTGCGGGCAAACGGAACGCTTCGCGGTTTAAGTGATATGTATTTTGCAAGGCGAAGGTTTACTTATATACCGCCAGAAAATGTTGCGCAAACTCAGCGATATCTGTCACTTGCAGTAGCGCCAGACTCGCCGCCGTTTTCATTCAGAGATGAATATGGCATGTTTTTTGGGCTGGATATTGATGTCGCACGAGCTGTCTGTGATATCCTCGGCGTTGAGTTGAGAATAATAGAATACGATTCATGGGAGCTTATAAGGGCGGTTCGGTATGGCAGAGCTGATATGGCGCTGGGCTGGCTTCCGGATGAGGCTGATGAAACTCTGATAAATATCTCGGAACCATATGCAGTGGCGGAGCATGTTGTAATCGTCAGGAGAAGATAATAAAGTGGTTTACATTAATTTGCATGAAATGAAAAGAATATGAAAAACAAAAAGATTTTTTTCTGCACAGAATGTGGCAATGAATTTCCTAAATGGACAGGGCAGTGCGCTGTCTGCAATGCGTGGAACACAATTACTGAACAGCCAGCATATGCAAAACAGAAACCCGGGGATGCCCTGGCGACAGTACGTGCCGCCAGGAGCGCTCCTCAGGAGCTTAAAGAGCTAAAAGCAACGAATGAGATGCGTTTCAAAACAGGTTTCCTTGAGCTTGACCGCGTTCTTGGCGGAGGCGCCGTTACAGGGTCGCTTGTGTTGGTAGGTGGATCACCCGGTGTTGGAAAATCAACCTTGCTTCTGCAGGTATGCGGTCTTTTCTCTGACTCAATGAAAGTTCTCTACGTATCCGGGGAGGAGTCGGAGCGGCAAATAAAAATGCGTGCGGAGCGCTTAGGAGTAAAAAGAGATCATATTTTTGTTCTCGCGGAAACCGAACTGACTGAGATTCTCTCAGCGATTGAAGAACTTAAACCGGATATCGTTATTATTGACTCAATCCAAACACTATATAATCCCGAGCAGACTTCCGCTCCCGGAAGCGTAGCCCAAGTTAAAGATTGCACAATGACATTGATGCGCTTGTCAAAAAGTACTGGAATCACAGTGTTTCTTGTAGGGCATGTGAACAAGGAAGGCGCGATTGCAGGACCGAAAGTTTTGGAGCATATGGTAGACTGTGTGCTCTATTTTGAAGGTGAAAGGTCACTTAACTACAGGATTTTACGCGCCGCGAAAAACAGATATGGCTCGACAAATGAAATCGGAGTTTTTGAAATGCTTGATAATGGTCTCTGTGAGGTTATGAACCCTTCGGAGATGCTGTTATCAGGGAGACCTGCTATGACTCCGGGTACATGTGTGACTTGTGTGATAGAAGGAACAAGACCAATTCTGGCGGAGATACAAGCTCTGGTGACACCAAGCAGCGCAAATATGCCACGGAGAAATGCAAACGGAGTTGAGTATAATAGGGCGATGATGTTGCTTGCCGTACTTCAACAACGCGGAGGTTTGCGGATTGGAGGCTGTGATGCATATATCAATGTGATAGGCGGGCTTAATATAGATGATCCCGGCGCAGATCTGGCAACTGTCTTGGCTCTGGCATCAGCTTATAAAGATAAACCGATTCGTAGCGAGGTCGCTGTTTTCGGCGAAGTAGGACTTACTGGAGAGCTGCGTCAAGTATCACAAATACCCCCCCGTCTTGCGGAAATTGCTCGCATGGGATTCTCTGCCTGTATTTTACCGTATAGTGTGAAGGGCAAGCTTCAAACACCGAATGGGTTGGAGTTGATTCATGTGAAAAACATAACAGATGCGATAAAACAATCTATAGAACCCTAAATGAGGATGATCGACCCCGGAAGCTGGTCGTATCCACAAACCGCTGCGCAGCAGTCACTCACGCTGTACAACCTTGAATTTACCTCTTTGTCCGAGGCAATGATTAAATTGCCATCTCGTGTAAATCGCTGTTTTTTGATAGATGCGAAAGTTAATCCAAAGAGCTTTACATAGCTCTCTTTTAATACCCAAAGATCCAATGGATCGAACATCTTCAATTCGTCCGGTGTACTAAAATATTCAATGACTTGTTTAGTAATTATTCGTGGAGACTCAATATCGCAGCCAACCGGTTTATCGGATAAAGCACAAAGAACATGCGTTCTACTGTGGCTTAGTGAAAAGTGTCGATCCGGCATATCCGGGAAATACGGTTTTCCGTTTTTTGTTTTAACGATTTCCGGAATATCTTCACCGAAATTGGCAAAATATGCCAACTTCAGAAGAGAATATACCTTTTCAGAACCGTTTGACTCTCCGCAGGATGTGCAATAAATCACCATAAATATGTTCCTTTCTACACAATGGTAACATTATAAATGAAAAATGAAGATAATACTAGCAGGGCAATGGACTTTGTGATATTATTATTGTTGCGTTACTATTGAAAGAGATGTGTGAGCTTGCGCCCAGAGCCTATATTCTTTGCTACTTCTGACATAAACTGCACCCCATTCAGGATGGAGAACCACCTTTGAAAAAGAATAAAATGAAAATCTTAATAATAATTCTTATTGCGGCATCTTCGATTCTTCTCTCTGGATGTGTTTTGCGCATATCTGCAGAGAACCTTTACAGATTGCCACAAGTTTCAGAGGATTATTTGAGACTTCAAGAACAAATAAATGCCATAATAAACGAAGGCGCAGAATTTTCACCTCCTATCAGTGGTCCGAACAGACAATCTGTGCAGCTAAAAGATCTTGATGGAGACGGAATAAACGAGGTTATGGCCTTTTTCAGAATTCCCGGCACCGGCACCCTGAAAATATACATATTCGAGATGGTTGATGGCGACTATCAAGTCGCAGAAATAATCGAAGGTACAGGAACAGCGATTGAGAGCATACGATATGTGGATATGAATGGCGATGGGTCGATGGAAATAATTGTAGGCTGGCAACTGGGTGATGCACTCAAGCACATGGAAATCTACTCAATCGTTGATTTTCACGCGGTGCTTCTGGCGTGGTCGGAATACGACGGCATAACCCAATTTGACCTTAGTGGAGACGGACACGACGATATTATAGTATTAAGACTTCCGACACAGGACAGCGGTGCTGTTGCACAAATATTCAGCCTTATGCCGGACAGGGAAATCGTTACCGAACAAGTGAGACTGTCAAGCGGGATAGAAGCGATATCGCGCGTTATACGTGGGTCGCTTTTAAGCGGGGTTCCTGCGATTTTTATTGAAAGTGAAGGACGCTTTGAAGACGGCAACTTTGTGACAGATATTTGTGCATTCCACAATGGGGAATTTACCAATATTTCGCTGATAGGATCAAGCGGTGTAAGTGAAGGAACAGTCAGGCATCGCCGTATCCTAAGTGCGGATATAAATAATGATGGTATTATCAAAGTGCCGATACCTAGGCGACTGCGAGCGCAGTCAGAAACAGCATACTATGCTATGGACTGGTATTCCTTTAACAGTGCAGGTTTAAGCCGTCTGGCTTTGACGACATATCATAACCCAACTGACGAATGGTTTATGATACTCCCACTTGATTGGCGCGGAAGAGTTTCCGTTCGCAGAGAGGACGTAGTTACAGGCGAAAGAACGGTTATTTTCTCATATATAGCCGGAGAAGGAGAGTCGTTTGAAGATTTTTTGAAAATTTACAGAATCACGGGCGGAGCAAGAGAAGAACGTGCGAATCTTCCAGGCAGGACCAGACTGGTTGCCGAGGGCGCGGCGGTCTTTGCATTTGAAATGCTTGCGCCTCCAAACAGCTTTAACCTAAGCTTTGATGAGGCGCTGATCAAAGAAAATTTCAGGCTTATATTCTCAGATTGGCTTGCCGGAACTTTGTAGTACCCTGACAGTTGACAGACCACTATCCGCTTGCGCTCTCTTAGCGCATTAGTTTTGCGAAAGGACTAGTTAATATATGAAAAAGATTCTTGTACTTGAAGATGAGATCAGTATTCGGAGTTTCGTTGTTATAAATCTTAATCGTGCGGGTTATGAGGTTATAGAGGCGGGTACGGGAGCGGAAGCCTTTGAACAACTTCGCATTCACCCTGACATAAAAGTTGCGATTTTGGATATTATGCTGCCGGATACCGATGGATTTGAGGTTTGCCGGAAAATCAGGGCGGCTGATCCCCATATCGGCATTATTATGCTTACCGCGAGAACTCAAGAGATGGACAAGGTGACAGGGCTTATGACGGGCGCGGACGACTATGTGACAAAACCATTTTCACCGGCGGAGCTCACAGCCAGAATTGATGCGCTATTCAGAAGAACGGGAGCGGCAGGTGGACCGGAGTCCGGAGAAATCGTTCAAGGTCCATTCAGGCTTAACACCAGAAACAGGACCCTTGAGAAGGAAGGGGAGCGTATAAAACTTACTCAGGTCGAATACTCAATCATGAAGATGTTTATGGACAACCCGGGCAAGGCTCTTTCACGCGAGGATATACTCAATACAGTTTGGGGTCGCGACTATTTTGGAGAACTGAAAATAGCAGATGTCAACATCAGACGCTTACGCATCAAGATAGAAGACGACCCGACTAGTCCGACTTATATAACCACTGTATGGGGGTATGGGTATAAGTGGGGACTTTAAAATTCTAAAAACGCAATTCATGACGATAGACGAAAAGTACAGCGATTGCAACGAAAAAAAGCACTGGAACCTGAATGAGGTTCGAACAAAGCGAGTAAAAGGGAGAAAAGAACTTGACGAGTTTAATTTCAAGTTTTGTGACAGGACTTAAGCAACGATGGCTCAGAGGTACGATACTTCTTGCCCTCGTCGTCGTCGTTGTGGCGGTCACTCTTTTTTCTATTATCATCTACAACTATTACCATGCTACGATCAGGACAGGACTTGAAGCAAAAGCAAGAACAGCGACCGACTTTTTTGCAAACTACGTCGCAAGATCATATACAGAGTTTTATAATGCTGCATTCAGATATACAGAAACATTCAGAGAATCCGATCGTATTGAGCTCCAGTTCCTTGACACCGACGGAAGTATTTTGATTTCCACTTTGACTATAACATCCGGAACAACCCCAAACTCACCGGATGTAGCGGCAGCAATCGAAACACAACAGATATCTTCTTGGGTCGGAAGGCGCACAGCGACCGGAGAGCGAATCATAGCTGCATCAGCCCCGATGATATATGCCGATGGCGAAGTAATTGGTGTTATGCGATATATTTCGAGTCTCAGGCTTGTTGACAGGCAAGTATTTTTAAATGTGCTTGCAGCGATAGGAATAGGGCTGATATTACTTATGATGGTCTTTTCCGTTAACCTAGTGTTTATACGGTCCGTAATAACGCCGGTGAGCGAAATTACAAAGGTCTCAAAACGAATTGCCGAAGGTAGCTACGGTGTCCAGATGAGCAACAGCTATCGTGATGAGATAGGCGAAATGGTTGGATCGATCAATGAGATGAGTTTTAAGATAGCGCAGACCGAAAAAATGCAAACAGAATTTATATCATCTATCTCACACGAACTCAGAACGCCTTTGACCGCGATCACAGGGTGGGGGGAGACTCTAATTTTTAATGAAAAGCTTGATGACGAATCAAAACGAGGAATCGCAATCATGCTCAAAGAAGCCCGCCGCCTGACAAAGATGGTTGAAGAACTGCTTGAGTTTACGCGAATGGAGGATGGGCGGTTTACCTTAAACATTGAGCTTATTGATATTGCTGCTGAATTGGAGGACGCCATCTTTACATTTCGTGAGTTGCTGCACCAAGATGAGCTGGAGTTTGTATACAACTGTTTAATAGATGATTTCCCTCTTATTCCAGGTGACCCAAATAGATTGAAGCAGGTATTTTTGAATCTATTCGACAATGCGGCAAAGTATGGACGTGAAGGTAAGCGCATAGATATTTCAATAGCCATTGAAGGCGAGTATGTAAGAATCGTTATACGTGACTATGGTCCGGGGGCTATGGAAGATGAGCTTGAAAATATTACAATGAAGTTTTACAAAGGAAGCAATTCAAAAGAGCGCGGCAGCGGCATAGGTCTTGCGGTGTGTGATGAGATCATAAAGTACCATGGTGGGAGTATGGAACTGATGAATGCCGAGGATGGCGGATTTATAGTTGCGATCAATCTTCCTGTAAGTAATACAGCAGCGACCCAGGAATAATTATTGACTGACCGCATGGGAACCTAATGAATTGCACTGATTGCAATGGTTACAGCGGTTACAGTGGGCGCTCCACAGAGCGCATTAGAACGAGTGAAAGGTAAAAATAGTGAATGAGCGAAGGTAAGGAATGTAGCGAAAAAAAGGAAATTGACAATGATGGCAAGGAGTTCCGCACATCCATTGGCGGGCAGGCTCTGATTGAAGGCATCATGATGCGCGGTCCGAAAAAGCAGGCTGCGGTGGTTAGAACTAAAGATGGGCTTGTAACGAAAGTTGAGGAGCTCAAGTTACTCAAGGAAAGATTCCCAATCGTCGGGTGGGTTTTTATTCGCGGAGTAGTCAACTTCATAAACTCGATGACGATTGGCATGAGTGCATTGATGTTTTCCGCCGACCAGATGCCGGAAGATGAGCAAGAAGAACCAACTCGATTTGAGAAGTGGATTGACAAGAAATTTGGAAGTGAAAAGGCAGAAAAGGTATTTATTACTTTTGCGGTTATTTTAGGCATAGCTTTCTCAGTAGGACTTTTTATATTGCTGCCGACATTTTTAGCCGGATTTCTTTCCGGGCTTATAGACAATCGGGTACTTAGGAATCTATCTGAGGGATTATTGAGAATAATTATTTTCATATTATATTTATGGTTAACGACGCACCTGGACCAAATCAAACGTGTTTGGGCATATCATGGGGCGGAGCATAAAGCAATTTGGTGCTATGAGAAGGGCCTGCCGCTAACAGTCGAGAATGTAATGAAGCAGCCGAAATCACATCCACGATGCGGAACGAGCTTTTTGTTCATTGTTATGATAGTAAGTATTCTTGTATTCTCTTTTACGGGATGGGAAAATCTTTGGATGCGGATAATGTTTAGATTACTGTTACTTCCTGTAGTTGTTGCGATCAGCTATGAGATTATTAAGTTGGCAGGAAGATATAGCAATGTCTTTACAAGAATAATATCCGCGCCCGGCAGAGCATTACAAGGACTAACAACGCGTGAGCCTGATGAAGAAATGGTGGAAGTTGCTATTGAGGCTATAAATTTGGTTATCCCTACAGACGCCTCAGAAGCAAAGTGGTAATTGATAATGAATACATATAATGAAATATACTTGAATGCCAGGCGGAAGCTGAGAGCTGCCGGAGTTGCTGCACATGATTTGGAAGCGAGACTATTGGTGGCACAAGCCGCAGGAAAAACAAAAGAAGAACTTCTGTCTTCGAGCCGGATGTTTGTTACAGACCCGACGATTTCGGATAATGTAAACAAGATGATTGAGCGCAGGTTAAAAGGTGAACCGGTTGCATACATTGTTGGAGAGTGGGAGTTTTATGGACTTCCTATAACAGTCAATGAGTCTGTGCTCATACCGCGCGTTGACACAGAGTTGCTGGCTGATGTTGCAATTAAACTTATTAAAAAACGTGGCTGGCAAACGAGGCTTCTTGACCTCTGCGCAGGTAGTGGTTGCATTGGTCTTGCGGTTGCCGCGAATATACCGAATTGCCGCATCGTTCTTGCGGATAACTCTGAAAAAGCGTTGGCTGTTTGCAGAGCAAATATGCTGCGAAACGGATTATCGCGTCAAACGACCGCGATAGAGGTTGACGCGATTGAGCCTCCGCCTGCATTACTTGGCAGGTTTGATGCCATTGTCAGCAATCCGCCATATATCCCAACACGCGATATTGAAGGACTTGACAAATCGGTTCGAGACTATGAGCCGAAAGTGGCTCTCGATGGAGGTCCGGATGGGCTGTACTTCATACGCGCCATCGCATCAGCATGGTCATCGTTATTAAAGCCTGGTGGAAACCTCGCATTCGAATGCGGTGTGGGACAAGCTGATGCAGTCCGAGATATTTTGACTGAAAACAACTTTAAGGATGTTACAGGACATTTGGATACTCTAGGAATTGAAAGAGTTATTATTGGAACATTGAGATAGAATGTAAAATATAGATATAAAATATGACGCAATAAACAATAAATAAACTGGAGGGAAATATACATGCCTGAAAAAAAGAAATATATTCCTGCCGTTCCTGCTGACGACAGAAAAAAAGCCCTTGAAACCGCGCTTATGCAAATCGAAAAAAACCATGGCAAAGGCTCTATAATGCGCCTAGGAGACAGACAAGCAGTCAATGTTGATGCAATATCGACAGGTTCAATCTCCCTTGACTTTGCTTTGGGAATAGGTGGAGTTCCGAAAGGCAGGATCATAGAAATATTCGGTCCTGAGTCATCGGGTAAAACAACACTTGCCTTGCATATTATCGCACAGGCGCAGAAAGCAGGTGGAGAAGCTGCCTTTATTGACGCAGAACACGCTCTTGAGCCCGCATATGCGCGAGCTTTGGGCGTTGATATTGATAATTTGCTTATTTCACAGCCTGATATGGGTGACGATGCATTAGCGATAACTGAACTTCTTGTGCGCTCAGGCGCTGTTGATGTAGTGGTAGTTGACTCTGTTGCCGCCCTGGTACCCAGATCTGAAGTAGAAGGGGACATCGGTGATGCAAGTGTCGGAGTAGTGGCAAGGCTTATGTCTCAAGCGTTACGGAAGCTTGCCGGTTCCATATCGAAAACAAACTGCATAGTCATTTTCATAAACCAACTTCGTGAGAAAATTGGAGTCACATATGGAAACCCGGAAACCACACCCGGTGGACGCGCACTGAAATATTTTTCCAGTGTCCGTATAGATGTACGAAGATCTGAATATATTAAGGTAGGATCTGAGCATGTGGGTAATAGAACGAGGGCAAAAATCGTTAAGAACAAAGTTGCGCCGCCATTTCGTGAAGCGGAGTTTGATATAATGTTCGGTGAAGGCATCTCAAAATACGGTGAACTGGTGGATCTCGGCGTCAAGTTGGAGATTATCGAAAAGGGTGGAGCTTGGTACACAGTAGGAGAAAACCGATTTCAGGGAAGAGATAATGTTAAGGAATATCTCAAGGGTAATGCTGATGTTGCAGATGAGCTCGAAGCAAAAATACGCCGGGATGCTCAGAAGCTGATGTCGCCTCAAGAGAAAGCCGCAGCTAAAGCTGCGGGGAGGGCAATAGATATTGACGCCGATGATTTTGAAGGGTAACTTGCAAATTTCAGGGGCGAACTTGTCCAATGAGAGGAAAGTAATTAATGGGCGATTACGAAGAAACAAATAAAACCATTGAAAAATGCAAGCAAAGGTCTTTGAAAATCCTAGGCAGTCGTCAAATGTCCACTCATGAGATGCAAAAACGGCTTGTACAAAAAGGCGAGACAGAAGAAAATGCGAAAGAAACCGTAAAATGGCTTGAGACAATCGGTGCCATTAACGATATAGATTTTGCAGAGGCAATAGTCCGGTATTATATCAATAAAGGATATGGGATTGTCAGGGTTAAAGACGAACTATATAAGCGAGGTATCCATCGCGACCTATGGGACGACGCTCTGACAGTCGCGGACCAGTCGGAAACAGATGATGCGGTAATTATGTTTCTTGACAGAAAACTCAGAGGAAGCAGAGATAGGGACGATGTCCGTAAGTCAACCGAAGCACTCTGCCGAAGAGGATTTAGTTATGAAGAAGCACGTATGGCTGTAACACGATACCTCGAAAACGCTGGAAATACAGAAAGAACTGAACAGGCAGGGGTAAGACTACATGATGGGGAGCGATGACCGTGAAAAGCAGAGCTGCGACTGGGGCAGTCGGATTTGTATCACTGGGGTGTGCAAAAAACCTCGTTAATACTGAGCAGATGATGTTTCTGCTTAAAGAGAATGGGTATAAAGTATCCGGTGAAATTAGTGGTGCTGATGTTGTGATAATCAATACCTGTGGCTTCATAGAGAGCGCAAAAACGGAGGCTATAGATAATATAATCGAGTTGGGACAAGCCAAGGAAGACGGACAATTTAAAAAGCTTATAGTTGCCGGATGCCTCACCGAGAGATATAAAGACGAAATAATGTCAGAAATGCCGGAGATAGATGCTATAATAGGCGTTGGTAGTTTCGATGATGTGGTCAATGCGGTTGAGACAGTTTTGAACAATGATGAGAAGAAAAAATGGCTTGGCGATATAAATGCGCGAATTAGCGAGACGCGGCGAGTGCTAACGACATCTCCGGTTTGGGCATATTTAAAAATAGCCGAAGGTTGCGATAATAAATGCGCGTATTGTGTGATACCGAGCATAAGAGGACGATTCCGCAGCAGGTCAATTGAGAAAATAGTAGATGAAGCGAAAGAGCTGGCAAGTTGCGGAGTGAAAGAGCTGATACTTGTCGCTCAGGACACAACTAAGTATGGAGTCGATTTGTATAAAAAGCAAAAGCTTGCGGATTTACTGACCGAGCTTTCAAAAATCGAGTCCATTAGATGGATCCGGATTCATTACATGTATCCGGACGAAATCAGTGATGAGATTATTGAGGTTGTTGCGGATAATGATAAGATACTAAAGTACATGGATATTCCGATACAGCATATAAACAGTGATGTACTTAAACTGATGAACCGACGAGGAACCGGCTTGGAAATTCGTGAGCTGATAAGCAAATTGCGAAAGAGGATTTCCAATGTAGTTATTAGAACCAGCATAATTGCAGGTTTGCCCGGTGAAGATGAGAAGGAGTTTAATGAACTATGTGAGTTCATTAAATCAGAAAAAATTGAGCGTGCTGGAGTGTTTCCGTATTCGCCGGAGGAAGGATCACCGGCAGCGCTTTTCGAGCGCCCAGATTTCGAACTTGCCGCCGCACGGGCTGAGACTTTGGCAGAATTACAGTCGCATGTCATTGACGAGTACAACGAAAGCCGGATCGGCAGCATTACAACAGTTTTGATCGAAGGCTTTGATAATGACCGGTATTATGGTCGGAGCTATGCCGAATCACCTGATGTTGACGGTTATATTACTGTTATTGGTGACGACATTGTGATAAACGAGTTTTTTGATGTTCGTATCACAGGAATACTCGATGGCGAACCAATAGGAGAAAAGTTATGAACACCGCGAACAAACTAACAATGATCAGAGTCGTTCTGATACCCGCTTTTCTTGTTGTACTATATATAGGATTTCCTGGCAGTCGATATGCGGCAATGGGTATCTTTGTAGCGGCAGGACTAACCGATATTGCAGATGGATATATTGCGCGACGCCGAAATCAAGTAACAGATTTTGGGAAGCTAATGGATCCACTTGCGGATAAAATATTGGTTCTGTCTGCAATGCTTTGGTTTGTTGAGCATGGTACTATGCCAGCTTGGTCTGTATTGATTGTAGTTGTACGCGAGCTGATGGTTACGGCACTTAGGCTCATAGCAGTGGATAACGGCAGAGTGATTGCAGCAGCACTTTCCGGAAAAGTAAAAACGATAGTAACAATGATTTGCCTGACTATTATGTTTCTCGATCTCAAGCCATGGATGGTTTACTTGTGTGTTGCAGCAATAACAATAACCACGCTCGTGTCGGGAATAGAATACTTCATAAAAAACAAAGATATCTTTAACTGGAAGAAAATGTAGATAAATTTATCCAAAAATACAATACGAAAATCGGCAAGGAAAGTAAGGGAGTCGCGGAATAAATTTATCTAAAACTCACGAAAAGCACATATAATAAGATGGAATTAGCCAAAAGTACACAAAACTTCACCTGCAATATTGACATTATTTTTTTAGCTATGATACACTTGCATTGGTGCAAATAACGGTTTGGATTGAAATCCCGAAAGGGATACAAAACGTGTGTGGAGCAAAATGAAAATAATAATAGAAGAACGACTGGATGACGAAGATGATCAGATCATAGTCAAGTGCCGCCATTTGAGCGCTGAGCTTTTGGAGCTATTAAGCAAATTAAAGGCTGATGACTTCACGCTGATAGCGTATGTTGGCAATGAAATTCATGTCGTGAAAGCAAGAGATATATACTACATAGAAACCGTAGATAATGTATCATTTATCTATGGAGAAAATAGCGTGTATGAGTCAAAGCAGAAACTTTATGAGTTGGAAGCTGAGTTGGCTGCTTATGATTTTCAGCGCATTGCAAAATCGCTTATTGTGAACCTGAGTAAAATAAAATCAATACTACCCACAATGTATGGGCGACTAGAGGCTGTTTTGTCAAACGATGAGCGTGTGATTATTTCGCGGCAGTATGTAGGGGCGCTGAAGAAGCGTCTCGGGATATCGTGAGAGTGACCTCCAAGTGACACAAGCATGTGATAATAAGCGTAGACATGTTGAGACTTTGATGTGGAGGAGAAGCTCATGGATATGAAAGAAATTGCCCCGCGTGTGTTGTACTCATTCTTTATTATATTTACGTGTTCTTTGGTTGCCATGTGCATCTTCGCGTTGTTTGCAGGGTATAGATTTATTGCTATCACAGACTTGTTTGTCCTGCTTGGACTGGCGATTTTGACCAGTCTTGCGGGATTTATATTTTATTCTAAAAAGGAACTCAGTAAACGACAAATGCTAATACGGAACATAATTCACTTTCTGCTCATACAGGGAATTATCTTCTCGGCAGCATTTTTGGTGAGATGGATATTTTTACATTATCCCGGCAGGATGGTGTTGCTTGTTGTGCTTGTAAGCATAGTTTACGTTGTGGTATATACCATGGAAGGATATAAGACGAAGCGACTGGCTGACAGATTAACGCAGAAGCTACACGATTACTACGATAAAAAAGAGGAGAGGGAGGACAAAAATCAAAACAATGACATCTGACTTGTTTCCGGCAAATTTCTGAGTGCGCCAAGCGATTTAAGCTGGTCCAGATGTGTTTTTGAAACTTTAGAGCAAACTGCTGAAATATCATCAATGGCAATAAACTCGCGTACGACTCTGTTTGTCGCCAAATCGACCGCCGCAGTACTGCCAAGCCCGCTTATCGCAACAAAGGGAGGGCGCAGTCTTTTTTCATCAGCAATTAGAAACTTCACGGGGTCGGAATCGTAAATATCAATACCCGTAAAATCAAAGCCTCTTAAATAAAATTCATAACAAGATTCAAGAGTTGTAAGCAACTCATCTTCTTTATGCTTCGTTTCGGGACTGTTACGAAGCTCTTTTATTTTTCTCCGCACAATATCAATGCCGCCTATCATGAACTCAGCATCAAAACTGTCCTTCTGACTTCTTCGGTAAAAATAAGCGCTGTAGAACTCGAGTGGTCTGTGTACCTTGAACCAGGCTATACGAAAAGCCATAATGACATAAGCAACCGCATGAGCTTTGGGGAAGAGATATGATATCTTATTGCATGATTCAATATACCATCTTGGTATTTTATGCTGTATCATAACCTCCTCGGCACCATCAGGTAAACCATTGCCCTTTCGGATGCTCTCAGAAATTTTAAAGGAATATCTGTCATCTATTCCTTTTGAGATTAAAAATAGCATTATGTCATCCCTGCAGCCGATAGTCTCATTTACTGAAGCTTTACCGGATAAAATGAGCTCTTTAGCATTTCCCAACCATACATCGGTCCCATGTGAAAAGCCGGATAAACGCACGAGTGTGTCAAAATCACCTGGCTTGGTGTCGCGCAGCATTTGCCGGACAAAGCCGGTTCCAAACTCCGGAATTCCAATAGAACCTATTGAGCCTATTATTTCATCTTCATCCGGCACGCCAAGTGAAGAGGCAGACGTAAATAATGACATAGTTGCGGGGTCGTCAAGACGTATTTCTCTTGCATTTACCCCAGTCATATCTTCAAGCATCTTTATCATAGTTGGATCGTCATGTCCAAGAACATCTAGCTTGATCAGATTATCTTCCATACAATGGTAATCAAAATGCGTTGTTACAATGCCCTTATCCTTATCATCAGCAGGATGCTGCGCCGGACAAAAGTCAGTTACGTCCATTCCTCGGGGAATAACAACCAATCCACCGGGATGCTGACCTGTTGTACGCTTTACTCCAACACAACCGCGGGCAAGCCTATTCTCCTCAGCCTTGGTGACTTTCCTGCCGATAGTTTCAAGATATTTTTTAACATAACCGTATGCGGTTTTCTCGGCTACAGTGCCGATCGTGCCCGCTCTAAAAACAAACTCCTGTCCGAAGAGTTCGGTTGCAAATTTATGAGCTTCGGTTTGGTATTCTCCGGAGAAATTTAGGTCGATATCCGGAACTTTATCGCCATCAAATCCAAGGAACGTTTCAAAGGGTATGTTGAACCCATCCTTTTCGTGCATTGCGCCGCAGTTAGTACAGACTTTGTCCGGCATATCGGCGCCGCAGCCGAAGCCATCACCGGATTCGAAATCTGAGGTGCGACAGCTTGGGCATCTATAGTGCGCCGGTAGGGCGTTTACTTCTGTTATCCCCGCAAGAAATGCTACTATTGATGAACCGACACTGCCGCGGGAGCCAACGAGATATCCGTGTTTCATCGAGTCTTCAACAAGCTTCTGTGCAGCCATATATATTACATCATAATCGCGTGCGAGAATATCATTTAATTCTGTTTCCAAGCGCTCAGTTATGATTGATGGCGGGTTATCGCCATAAAGATCACGCAGTCTGTTATAGGTGAGTTCCTTTAAATCATCGGCACTTCGTTTAATTTTCGGAGGAAAAAGTTTTTTTCTTGGCGGCAGAGGGTTAACTGCCTCACACATATCAGCAATTAAATTTGAATTTCCAACGACAACTTCATAAGCTACTTTCTCGCCAAGATAGCTAAACTCGTCAAGCATCTCGTCCGTGGTCTTAAAATATAGTGGCAAATCATTATCCGCGCTCTCAAAGCCCTTGGTTGAAAGAAGAATATGACGGAAAACTTCATGTTCAGGGTCGAGGAAATGAACATCTCCGGTTGCAACGACAGGCTTATTAAGTTCCTTGCCAAGCTCAACGATCTTTCGGTTAAAATCTCGCAGCCCCTCTTCGGATTTAGCACGAGCCTTGTCGCCGTATAGCATGAACATGTTATTACAGATAGGTTGTATTTCCAGGTAATCATAGTATGAGGCAAGTCTTTTCAAATCATCATCGCTCTGGTGGCTTGATACCGCGTCAAAAACCTCGCCTGCTTCACATGCCGAGCCAAGGATCAACCCCTCTCTGTGCTGATCGAGCACAGATTTCTTTATTATAGGATATCTGCTGAAATCCTCAAGGTGGCTCTTGGTTATGAGCTTATATAAATTGCTCAGACCTTTTTGATTTTTTACCAAAATGATTATATGCCTGAATTTAACGCGCTCCTTCTTAGATGTTGCAGAGCGGATACCCTCATCAGGGCTTTTGGCATCATGGAAAAAGTAGCCCTCAACGCCATATATTACTTTAACTTTTCCGCCGGTGGAAAATGCCGCATTTGATGCATCGGGAAAGGACTGAACCACGCCATGATCTGTTATTGCAATTGCCGGATGACCCCATTCTGCGGCTCGTTTAATAACATCGGAAACATCAGTTAGGGCATCAAGAGCCGACATCTTGGTGTGGAGGTGAAGCTCGACACGTTTTCTCTCAGCCATGTCCATCCTTGGCTCATGGCTTGTTGTGATAATATTGATCGGTTCCAGGAGCAGATCCTCATCATATCTGCTCCTGCTAAGATTGCCTGAAACTGTCAGCCACATTCCCTTTTTTATTTTTTTAACTATTTGTGCGGCGTTTTCATCAATCATAAATTTTGACAAATGTATTGCACCTGTGTAGTCGGTCAGATCAAAACTCAAAAGCCAAGCGTTTCGTTTTTCGATAAACCTGCTTGAAAGATCGCAAACCTCGCCTCTTACAGTTGCCTTGCCTGTTTCGAGTGTAAGGTCACCGATAGGGGTCAAGGTCGCCGAATCACCGATTTTTCTACCCATGATTATTGCTCCGGGCTTTGTAGAAGAGGAGCTTTCCATATTAGGACTTGATTTTGTACTTCTGTAAAAATCACCTGTTGGGCGAGCATATACAGCAGTTGCGAAGACAGATGTAAAGCCGTATTCATTAGCAATCATATCTTCAATTGCACTTATCTCTAACGGAGGAGCTGGTTCTGTCAACGAAATTGTAAGCGTCATGGTTGCGTTAGTCTCATTGACTGTAGCAGAAACAACTCGCGCGCCGCTATAATCGGCCGCGAGTCTATTGCTTTCTCTGCAAAAAGGGAACATTTCAAATAAGAGTTGCTTTTTATCTTTTGAACTCAAGGGTATTGATCCTCACTTTCGGTAATGGGCTGCGCCCGAGAGATAGAGATGATTAGTTAAATTATTTGCGAACCTATGAATCATTTATGAGCATGAAAAGCTCGTTGACCAGCTTATCCATAGGTGCTTTTTTTATGATTTTGCCATGTTTGAACAGCAATCCCTCGCCTATGCCACCGGCGATGCCATAATCAGCTCTGGAGGCTTCACCGGGACCGTTGACAACGCAGCCCATTACGGCAATCGTAACATGACGGTCGCTTTGCGGATATATTCCATTTTGTGACGCTGCCGATAATTTAGCCGCCTTTATTGATTCAAGCCGCCTTTCGACTTCATTTGTAATCGAAATAATATCTATTTCGCATCGACCGCAGGTCGGACAGGATATGACTTCATAACCATGACGAAAGCCTAAAGCCTTGAGGATTTCTATTGCAGCTTTGACTTCTGCCTCCGGAGGTGCGGTAAGCGAAACGCGAATCGTATTTCCGATTCCCTCAAGAAGGAGTGCGCCAATGCCGATGGATGATTTAATGATGCCTGCATACTCCGTTCCCGCTTCAGTGACACCCAGATGAAGCGGATAATTTGTACGCTCATAAAGTAGCCTGTATGATGCGACTGTAAGCGGCACAGAAGATGCCTTTGCAGATACGCAAATATCATCAAAATCGAATCTGTTTAATAATTCTATATGACCGATCGCACTGTCGTACATCGCTTCCGGGGTTACACCACTGTGCTTTTTTAAGATTTCGTCAGCAATGCTTCCGCTGTTTACGCCTATCCTGATAGGCAGATTTTTTTTCTTACAGATATTAGCAACAGCTTTGACATTCTCAATCCCACCGATATTTCCGGGGTTAATTCTGATTTTATCTGCACCTGCATGTGCGCAGCGGATCGCGAGGCGATGATCGAAATGTATATCTGCAACGAGTGGTATGTTTATATTTTTTTTGATTTCCCCAATAGCATCGGCAGATTCCATATCAGGTATCGCCACCCTGACAATCTCACATCCGGCACTTGCCAGAGAGTTAATCTGACGGACAGTTTCTTCAACATTGCGAGTTTTGGTTGTGGTCATAGATTGCACGGAAATAGGAGCATCGCCCCCAACTGCTACACCGCCGACAATGATTTGCTTTCTCATAATATCACCTTTTCGCCGCACTGCTGGGCTGGGATGAACAGTAACATGCATCCTGTACCCTGATCTAATTTATAAGCTTTATCACATCATTGATCAGTATAACGCCCATTAGCCCGAGCAGAAGCGCCATTGCACCTGCATGTATATATCCCTCATACTTAGGATCAAGGTTTCTGCGTATAATCTTTTCTATAAGCCAAGAAAGAAAAATAAATAATATTCTGCCGCCATCAAGCGCGGGGATCGGTAATAAATTCATAACAGCGAGGTTAACACCAATAAATGCGGTGAAGAATGCAATATTCCCGATTGCCGCGCCTCTTGTTGGTGATTGTTGTGCAACATCGGTCATAGCATCGACAATGCCCACCACCCCGGATATTTCTCCGAGACCGGCTTGTCCTCCGATAAGCTGAGCTAAGCTAACGCGGATCATTCGTACAAAATTTGCAGCAACATAGCCTGAATACCTGATATGTTCAAAAAATGTTGCCTCAATAATATTAAAGTCTATACCGAATCTGTATTGAATTTCGCCATTAACAACAAACTCACGACGCTCGAGCGGGAAATTTCTTAATGTGATTAATTCGCCGTCACGTCTTATAACCAAATCGACTGTGTTGCTCGTGGCCAATTGCATAAACATTGAAAAATCCTCGGCATAATAAAGACGTTCGCCATTAATGGAAACCAAGGAGTCACCGACCATCAAACCATTCTCGCCCTCATTTGGAAAGCCATCGGCAAGGTTGACTATTGTTGTTCCGGCAAAACCAACAGCTCCTGAAGTTAAAATGACTATGATTAAAAAAGCTGCAAGGATATTAGCTGCGCTTCCGGCAGCTAATATGACAATACGACGCCAACGTTTCTGAGATGTGAAAGCTCTGGGGTCGTCAACCAGCTCGTCTTGACCGTCCATGGCGCAGAAGCCGCCGAGCGGGAGCGCCCTCAAGCTGTAAAGCGTTTCCTTTCCCTGTATTTTAAAGAGTTTAGGTCCCATGCCTATCGCGAACTCATTAACTCGCACTCCAAGCAGCTTGGCTGCTGTGAAGTGACCGAGCTCATGCACCGCGATGAGAACCCCAAACGCGAGTATTGCAAGTATCAGATATAACATTATTATAAAATTTCCTTTGTACACTTATTTCAAGAACGAAGTACTAGTAGATAACCCACATTATAACTTCTTTTTCTGTGGGTAGGGTAGATTTTCATCGTAATTTTACATTTGCATAGACAAACTCTTTAGAAACCTCATCTGCGGTCAATATATCCCCTAACGAGGGTCGAAGAACATTTGGGACGGACATAAGAGCTGATAACACGGCTTGGTGAATGCCATAGAAGCTCAGCTTGTGCTGTAAGAATAAATCCACTGCAGCTTCGTTTGCTCCATTGAGAACAGCACAAGCAGTTCCACTTATTTTAACTGTGTCCATGGCTAACTTTAAGCAGGGGAATGAAGTTAAATCAGGTTGCAAAAATGTAAGAGAAGAACGCTTAATAAAATCAAGTTTTTGAACCGGCGACGATATACGCTTGGGATATGTGAGTGCATACTGGATAGGCAGTCTCATATCTGGCTCTGACAATTGAGCGATGACAGAATTATCGCAATACTCAACCATGGAGTGGATGATGCTTTCGGGATGTACAACAACCTTTATATTACTCGGAGGAATCCCAAATAAATGAACAGCTTCAATTATCTCTAAACCCTTATTCATCAAGGTGGCAGAATCAATGGTGATTTTTTTTCCCATATTCCAATTCGGATGCTTCAGCGCCATTTCCGCAGTAACATTAGAAAGCTCGCTCCGGTTTTTTCCGAGAAACGGACCACCGGAGGCAGTGAGGATGATATTTTGAACATTTGCAAGATATTCACCTTGCAAGCACTGATACAATGCCGAATGCTCTGAATCGACTGGAATGATCTCCGCACCGTACTTACGCGCAGCGTTCATGACAAGCTCGCCAGCGCAGACCAAAGTTTCCTTGTTTGCAAGCGCTATGCGCCTTCCAAGCCTTATAGCCGCGAGCGTCGGTAAAAGACCGACAGTACCCACGACAGCAGTGACAACTGTCTCAGCGCCTTCAATCCCGGCGGCTTCAATCAGTCCATTACTGCCTGTGGCAACCTTGACGCTTAAATCCCGCACCCGCAGTTTGAAATCGCGAGCTGCTGTCTCGTCGTATACTGCGGCGAGGGCAGGACGGAATTTACGCACCTGATTTTCAAGCAATTGTATATTTTTGTCGGCGCTAATAGCCAGAACCTTAATCCCTAATTGTTCGGCAACATCGAGAGTTTGCCTGCCAATAGACCCGGTAGATCCAAGTATAGAGATGGATTGTTTCATTTTAGCATCCCCGATCATCTTCTTTAGGTAAGCGCGATTTAATCAGCGTTTACTTAGTAATAGTAACTGATAGTAATTGCTGAAATGACAGTAACAAGCAGGTATAGGGCGGGCGCAGCGAATACCATGCTGTCGAATCGATCCAACATACCGCCATGACCCGGAATAAGTTGTCCGTAATCCTTGATTTGAAACTCCCTTTTAATAATCGAGAATGCCAAATCGCCCAACTGTGAAAATACCGCGCCTATCGTGCCATACAATATCAATATCCAAAACGAAACCTCATTAAGCGATGTGGAAACGATTATAATGCCATAAATCAATAGTGATAAAATGCCCACAACCAGACCGCCAATACATCCTTCGACCGTTTTTTTGGGGCTAACGAGAGGGAATGCTTTTTTCTTGCCGATAGCCATTCCTGTGAAATAGGCTCCTGCGTCTGTGAGAAAAGCCACAATGACCGGAATCAGCACAAACAGATGCCCTCCCGGCATCATTTTTAAATTTACCAATGTGGATAACATGAGCGGCATGATTGCGCCGACAAAAAGCGTAATCAAAATCTGTGCGAATGAAACTTTGCGGACTGTCCCGAAAGCGATGATGCCCTCCATGAACATAAGGCTCATCAAAATTAGCAAAACCGCCGGAAAAATGAAGTCTAAGAGCTCAAAATATGCCCCGATTGGGATGATTACAGCAGCAACTATGGCGTATATATAAACTCTCTTATTCTGCGTTCCTCCAATAGCGTGAAGCAACTCATATGCCGAGATAGCGCAAATCAATGAAACAACACCGGCAAGCACATATGATGGAAGGAAGAACATCACAATGAATACGAGCGGGACAAAAATCACAGCTGTTATGATCCGTATTTTCACTTCTTAATACCTCCATAGCGTCTGTCACGATCTTGATATACCTTGATAGCTCGGTCAAGTTCATTTTTGTCAAAATCCGGCCATAGCACATCAGTGAAGAAGAGTTCGGAATATGCCGATTGCCATAGCAGGAAATTTGACAGACGCATTTCACCGCTGGGTCTTATGATAAAATCCGGGTCAGGTATATTCGCAGAATACATATATCGGGAAAAAATCTCCTCTGTGAGGGCATCGGGGTGGATATTACCATCGGCAGAATCTTTTGCATAATCCTTTGCATAATTCTCAGCAGCACGCATGATCTCGTCACGACCGCCGTAATTTATACAGATATTAACCTGTACGCCATCGAACTTCTTTGACAGTTCCTCAGTTTCGGAAATGAGCTTGCGCAGCTCCGGGGAAAGAATGGACACATCACCAAAGAATTTTATTTTTACCTTATCGCGCTCCATTTTCATGAGGGATTCAAGTAGGTACTTTTCCAGCAATTGCATGATGGATCCGACTTCATCGTCTGGACGCTTCCAATTCTCCGTTGAAAAAGCGTAGACAGTGAGGTATTCAATGCCTATATCCTTGCAATATGTGGCAACGCGGCGAAATGTTTCTGCACCGGCAGCATGCCCGGCAGAGCGCGGCAACGCTCGTTTTGCTGCCCAGCGCCCATTGCCGTCCATAATTATTGCGATATGGCGCGGGAGCCTTGTAGGCTCCCGCTGCCGCTTGGTTTTCTTAAAAAAGTTTAGCATTAATTAGATCTCTTTTATTTCCGCTTCCTTTTTTTGCGTTAGTGTGTCAATTTCCTTAATGTATGTGTCGGTAAGCTTTTGAAGGTCTTTTTCTGTATCGGTCAAGTCATCCTCGGTAATTTCGCCGGTTTTCTTCTGCGCTTTATATTTTTCTACAGTAACACGGCGGATATTGCGTATAGCGACTTTCGAATCTTCGGCGAGCTTGCTTACCTGCTTGATAAGCTCCTTGCGGCGCTCCTCAGTCGGTTGCGGAAAGACTAGGCGCAGCATACGACCGTCATTTGCCGGGTTTATGCCTAGATCGGAAGAAAGAATAGCTTTTTCTATCATTTTTAGGCTTGATGCGTCCCAAGGCTGGATGGTGAGAGTTCTGGGATCAGGATTTGAGACATTTGCTATTTGGTTAATGGGGGTTGGGGTGTCATAATAATCCACCTTCAATTGATCAAGCACAGAAGGATTAGCCCGACCTGCTCTGATAGAAGAGAATTGGGTTTCCAAAACCTCCACGGTTTTTTTCATTTTGCTTTCATATTCTTCGTACATAAATTTTTCCTCCATGTATTAGGTAAGCGCTGATTAAATCCGCCCTAGCAGTATTTAACTGAAAAATGCGAAAAACAGGCAGAAAAAGACCCGCAAAGACGAGGAGCGCGATTTAATCAGCGTTTACTTAGATAAATTAATTAACCAACGCGTGTTCCGAGTTTTGCGCCGGTAACTGCCCGGATAATGTTTTTGGGGTCTTCAAGGGCGAATACAAATACCGGGATTTCGTTTTCCATAGATAGTGATGTTGCTGTTGAGTCCATTACTGTTAAGCGCATGTCCAGCATTTCTTGGTAGGTTATAGCTTCAAATTTCTTTGCTGATGGATCTAGCTTAGGATCTGCTGAGTATACACCGTCTATGTTTTTTGCGAGCAGGATTACTTCCGCGCCGATTTCGGCTGCTCTGAGCACGGCGGCAGTGTCTGTTGAAAAGTAGGGGTGTCCGGTTCCGCATCCGAATATAACGACTCTGCCTAGCTTTAGGTGTCGGTCTGCTCTGAGTCTAATATATGGTTCGGCGACTGCAGCGATATTCAGGGCTGTTTGTACTCGTACGGGTACGTCGAGTTGTTCGAGCATGTCGGCTACTGCGAGGCAATTCATCACGGTTGCCATCATCCCCATATGGTCAGCTCTGGTGCGTTCAATTTTTCCTTCGCCGTCTTTTACGCCGCGCCAGAAGTTGCCACCTCCGACGACCACTCCCATTTCAACGCCCATATCCACGCATGTTTTTATGGCATTGCATACGTTTCTGATTACGTCGAAGTCAAGTCCGGTCTTCTTTTCTCCGGCGAGTGCCTCGCCGCTTATCTTGAGTAATACTCTTTTAAATATTGGTTTTTCTCCGGAAATTTTACTCACCCCCAATTTCTTTTTTGTGTTTAAATCAGTATATATTATTTTAATTAAAATGTGAAGAGGAAATTTTTCTGCCTGACTTCGTTAAAAAACCTTGCAACACTGCTATGTAACCGCTGATTAAATCGCGCTCCTCGTCTTTGCGGGTCTTATTCCGTCTGTTTTCCGCATTTTTCAGTTAAATACTGCTAGTATTCGCCCTCAAAATCCAAAAAACAGGCGAAAAAATACCTCGCA